>Ga0209417_1000081_pt1 | contig 263885 bp, 236 predicted proteins | sample RifGroF2_FD_184002 | JGI IMG/M metagenome (GOLD analysis project Ga0209417, IMG submission 184002) | Groundwater microbial communities from Rifle, Colorado, USA - Groundwater F2 (SPAdes) (version 2) | ecosystem: Environmental > Aquatic > Deep subsurface > Groundwater | place: Rifle, Colorado... | reverse complement strand
CCGCCGGTAGCCCGTAGGGGAATTGGATTCCGTTGGGATTTTTAAGGGCTTGCCCTTAAATTTGGGGGGAGTTAGGGGGTGTTCAAATCAACACCCCCTGCAAATCATTAACAGTAATTTTACAAATTTTAATAAGATCAATAATTAATTAATAAAAAATCAAAATAATTAAAAAAAATTAAAGAAGAACAACACCCCCTGCAAATTATACAAAAAATAAACTTACAAATTTTAAAATGACCAAAAATAAATAATAATTAAAGAAAATTAACGTTTTAAAACATCAAAAATCAATTTAGCCGGAATAGCGCCTTCACGAACAACCTTAATTTCATCCCCTGTACAATCAACAATAGTAGATGGTAAAATACCACCCTTTTCAACCCTATCCTTAACCACCAACTCAACATGATCTACCATTTCTTTGGATATTTGATCCACAAATTCAGGTACCGGTTCCCCAGAAAAATTAGCACTTGTTGAAAAAAGACCTGGGAACTTTTTTAAAAGACTTTGTAAATAAACATGATTTGGCATTCGAATGGCAATATTGCCATCTTTTGAGGCCAAAAAAGCAGGAATTTTATCCTTTGCCTTTAATATTAAAGTTAAAGGGCCTGGCCAAAAAGCTTTTTTCAACTTTTCTATTTGTCCAAAAACACCCTGTTCTGACACCAAAAAGTCATTCAAACTGTCAAAACGACCAATTAAAATCAAATAAGGCTTATCAGAGCGCCTTTTAATAGCATTTAAGGCCTCAAAGCCCGCTTCTGTTAGTGGCGCCAACAGGCCAGGAATAGTGTCTGAAGACCCAACAACCAAACCCCTTTCAAGCGCACTAGCCACAAGATCGACAGCCTTGTCATCTTCCCAGTACATTTTTTTCTTAAAGTTTTCAGTATGTAACATTTCAAAACTCCGAATAATAAAGGGTTCTACCCGTTTGACAATATACTTTCAAAATATATAATTAATAGTAAGATATTTCTTTAAATTTCCAATCCCCAAGAAATTCAAAGTGTCATTTTAACACTGATGCTGTAATAGTTGAATATAAATTCTACAAACGGAGAAACCTGTGAAGAATATCAATGTAAACTCTGCACAAGTTGCAGGCAAACATATCCCCAAAAATTATAATGAGATCGTTGCATTATTAGACCAAGCATGGTCTGTGCAAGCAGATGCAACACTAAATAGAATTAAAGTGCTCGATAAGGCACTGGGTTCCCCTTCTTCCAAATTAAAAACCATTTTTATTGGTGGAAGTAACGGAAAAAGTTTGACCATGCACTTCTTAAATAAACTTCTTAAAGAAGAAGGTTATAATGCTGGTACATTTGATGGCACAAGATTCTTAAATTATAATGAACAAATTTCTCAAAACAACGAGTTAATTTCAAATGAGAACTTTACAGATTTAGCAAATCAAGTTCTTACTGCAGCACAAACAGAAAATTTAAAAATTTCTGCAAAAGAAACATTAACAATGATTGCTTTATTACATTTTGTTAAAAGCAAGGCAGATTTAGCTGTTTTTGAAATAAATAATAATCTAACGGATCCCGCATTAATCTGTAATCCAATTATTACAGGAATCACAAGAATTAATACAGAAAATGGCGATTCACCAAACATAAAACCTGCTTCAGAAGAAACTTTAAACGCGATCCTAAATACAATTAAACCAAAAACAAAAGTTATTTCGGCCGATCAAAGCAAAACAAATTTATCTAACTTAAGTAAATTAACTGAAGATAAAAAAGCTGAATGGATAACGGCAATTAGAAAAATTGTAGAACTTGAACCACCTTTCAATCAACTTCACGGTAGATCAGCTGCATTAGCAGAAAGAATAGCTCAACTCTACGTCGATAATTTTGTTGATAAATCTACAATTGTTGCACAGAACAGCTTGCTTGTTGAGCCGGATACCACAAAAGGCCGACCAACATTAGAAGCAAAAAAAGCAAGAGAAACAAATCCAAGAAGAACGTTAGAAGAATTTTGGCAAGAAGTTGCAACAACTCTTCCTGGAAGATTTGAACTTTCTAGTTATAACGGCAAAAAAGTTTTACTCGACAATGCAAGTAACATTGATGCATTAAAGAATTTATTTCTTGGCATTAGATTACTGCACTATAAAAATCATTTAAAAGGTATAACTTTAATATTTGGCGGCTATCAAAACATTATGGATATAGACGAATTCTTCAAACAAATTCGTTATTTCTTAAAGAAAAATACCGGTCAATTAATCTTATGCCCAATTGAAGATACTGTGCCAGGACACAAAAATTCTTCTTGGAAAATTGAAGAACTTGCTGAAAAAATAGTTCCATACAAAATAAAACATTCAATTGCACCCTCTTTTGCTAAGGCTCTTGAACTGGCAAAAGATCAAACAGATGCAAATGGTTTAATTGTAATATCTGGATCTGATTCAATTGTAACAAAATTCATGAAGATCAAAGGTTAAATAAATCAAATGTTTCTTTCACTTTTACTAGGATTATTATCAGGATTTTCATATGGAGTTGCCTTGCTGTTTCAGCGGAGGCAACTCTTAATCGCTGCTAAAAATAAACAATCTCACATATTAAGCTCAACAATTACATCAATAATAAGATTGGCTTGCCTTGTAGGCTTTTTATATTATCTCTTGCGAATCAAAAATATTAATTTTATAATCTTACTTATCGCTTTTTTTATTAGCTTTTGGAGTACAACCCTAATAAAAAAGTTTCATAATTAAGAAAGATTTAAATTATGGATACAAGTGGTTTTAAATCATTAATACTTCAACCACTAAACTGGCTTCCCGGATTTGATCACCCATTTTTTAAGATAGATTTTGAAACCATACTTCATACTTGGTTTGCTATTCTCATAATAATTATTTTAATAATCATAATCAGAATAAATCTACAAAAGCAAACCGGAATAATACGTTATTTAACTTTGGAGTTCTTCAAAAATTTTATCGAATTAAATAAACAGTCTTTTGGCAATTTTAATTTTAATTATTTTGCTTTAACTACAGCGCTATTCATATTTATTTTAATCTGTAATATCGCATCCATAATTCCAGGCTTAGAAGAACCAACAAGTCGACTTAACACAACATTTGCGCTCGGACTAGTGATGTTTTTTTACAACCAATATCAAGCTATTAAAGTTCATGGAATTGTAGATTATGCCAAAGAATATTTTCAACCATTTTTCTTAATGCTCCCTCTTAATATTATTGGCAGATGCGCAAATATCATTTCAATATCCTTCCGTTTATTTGGAAACATTCTTGGTGGTGCAATTATTGGAACACTTTATTTAGAATTTATATCTCGATCTGCTTGGCTTGAATCTGCCGGAATATTATCCGGTATAAACTTCCTTTTAATTGGATTCTTCACAATATTTGAAGGTTCAATGCAGGCCTTTGTGTTTTGTATGCTTGCAACATCTTACTTGTCTACGGCAATCTTAGGAGAATTTCAAGAATGATAGATCTCGCTAAATTTTTATTTTATATATCCATAGCCGCTATTTTAGCAATTAATTGTCTTGCGGCTGCCTTGAGTACAAGCCTTGCAAATGCCGCTGCAATTCGAGCAATGGAATTTCAACCCAGTGCTCAAGAATCAATTAATAAAATATCCATTCTTGGTACAGTGCTTCTTGAAACATCTGTCATTTTAAGTTTAGTCATGACAATAATTTTATTATTTGGTGATACTACAGCCTTAACAATAAATATTTATTCAAGCATCGCTACAGTAGGTTTGGCAATCGCTGTAAGCATCTCCGGTGCAATAGTAAGTATAGCCTCTCATTGGCCATTAAAGGAAGCTTGCATGTCGGTGGCGCGACAACCATTTTTTGCTGGTAAAATTCAACAAATATTGCTTCTCTCACAATCACTAACACAATCTCCTATAATATTTGGTTTTTTAATCGCATTAATAATAAAAAATGAACTTAACAATATTAACACTCTCGATGGCGCATTAAGATATTTGGCCGCAGGTATTTGTATGGGTGTAGGAAGTCTTGGTCCAGCTATTGGATTAGGAACATTTGCAGCCGCAGCATGCAAAGGGGTTGGATATAATAAAAGAGCATTTGGTAAAATTTTAACATTTACTTTTTTAAGTGAAGCTATAATTGAAACACCTCTGATATTTGCATTTTTAATATCAGCATTAATGTTAACACCTCTCATTAAATCTGGCGCCATAGGGCTTGTAGCAGCGGTATGTATGGCTATAGGAACATTGACTCCCGGCATAAGCTCAGGAAATGTTTCAGCTCAAGCTTGTGAACAAATATCAAAAGACATGGAAAATACATCTATCTATAGACGAGTTAGTCTATTTTCTCAAGGCTTGATTGATACAATGACAATCTACGCTCTACTAATTTCATTACTGTTAATAATAACAGTACAATTCTAAATCCGTTTTCAACACCAATTAAAGCTGTTTATCAATAAAAACAAGCCATTCAATTGACAAACAAACACTCTTATATAAATCTAATACAAAATTAATCTAAAATTTAACAAACTTCAGATTTAAACGATTAGCCTTTATCCGATAAAAAAGGATGTGTATGCAAAGAAAAAAGAAAAAATTAAGTGTTGTTTATATTATTACCAAATTAGAACTGGGAGGAGCACAAAAAGTATGTTTATCATTATTTGAACAGCTCAATGAAACAGATAATGCTTATTTAATTTCAGGTTCTGAAGGAACTCTTGTAAAAAAAATAAAAAATTCTCCCAAAGCTATTCTGCTAAAAAACTTAAAAAACGAAGCAAAAATTTCAGGACTAAAAAACGAACTACAAAACTTTTTAAACCTTATCAAAACACTTAGAAAATTAAAACGCAAACATCCTACCCTAATCGCCCATACTCACAGTACAAAAGCCGGAATTGTTGGCCGCTGGGCTGCTTTTTTTGCAGGAATAAAAAACAGAGTGCATACCGTTCATGGATTTGCGTTCCATTCACATCAAAATAAAATCAAAACTTTAATCATTTGGTTTGCAGAATTTGTAACTAGCTTTATCACCACACATTTTATATGTGTTTCTTCAGCTGATATAAAAACAGGTTCAAAGTTATTTCCATTTTTTAAAAAACGATCATCAATTATTAGAGCTGCTGTTGAATGGGATAAATTCTATAAACCCGCGACCACATTAAAAAACTTTGAAAATCCTAAATGCTTTACATTCGGAACAGTTTCTTGTTTTAAGCCCCAAAAAAACTTAATTGATTTATTGAAAGCCTTTGAACTTGTTCATCAACAAAATTCGAATACACAATTAGAATTAATAGGAGACGGAATTCTTCGCCCAGAGCTTGAAACTTGGATAACTCAGCACAACCTTCAACACGTAATTAAATTACATGGATGGCAAGATGATGTAAGTAAAATTATGATCAACTGGAATACATTTGTTTTAAGTTCTCTTTGGGAAGGATTACCATGTGCTGTTGTAGAAGCACGATTAATGAAGCTTCCTGTTATTTCTTACAAAACTGGTGGTATTCATGATGTAATTGAACATAATCAAAATGGATATTTATTTGAACAAAAACAATGGGTAGAACTTGCAAAAGCAATGCTACAGCTCTCTCAAGACAATGTACTAAAAAATAAAATGCAAAATTATAAAGAAGATCTTTCAAGTTTTCACGATGTTAATATGTTGAAACAACACAAAAATTTGTATGAAAAATTATAAATTTAATATTGCAAATTAATTAATTTGCAACAAATAACATCAAATCAAAAAATATTAAATGTATTACTTCACAAAATTTAAAAATGTTATACTGTGTACATTCAAATACAAATGCTAAAAAAATCACTAACGAACAAATATATTTAAAGGGATAAAAATGGAATTCAAAGGTATCTTGGGAAATATTGGAAATACACCTCTTGCCAAAGTTGATCTTGTACAAAATTCAACCATTCTAGCCAAGCTTGAATACCTAAACCCAGGCGGAAGCGTAAAAGACAGATCCGCATTATTCATGATAGAAGAAGCAGAAAGAAAAGGTTTTTTACAACCCGGTGGCACAATAATTGATGCTTCTTCAGGAAATCACGGTATAGCAGTTGCTATGATTGGAAGAATCAAGGGATACAAAACAATAATAACTGTTTCAAAAAAAATTAGTTTAGAAAAATTAAAAACAATTCAAGCTTATGGTGCTGAAGTTGTGGTTTGCGACCCAACAGATTTTATTGAAGATCCAAAAAGTTATCACAGTGTGGCCGTTGAAATTCAAAAAAATACACCAAACTCATTTATGCCAAATCAATATTTTAACGTCTGGAATGCAGAAGCCCACTATCGCTCCCTAGGTCCTGAAATATGGCGACAAACAGAAGGTAAAATAACACACTTTTTTGCAGGTGCCGGAACATGTGGAACTATCAGCGGCACAGGTAAATTTTTAAAAGAACAAAATCCAAACATAAAAGTTATTGCCATAGACTCTAACACATCTTTTAGAGCAACTAATGGCAATCCAAAACCTTATCAAGTTGAAGGAATGGGTATGGATTTTGAAACACCGGTTTTAATTAAAGAAGTTTTAGATGACATAATAGAAGTTACAGATCAAGATGCCATAGCAATGCTAAAAAAATTAGCTAATCAAAAAGGTCTTTTGGTCGGACCTAGTAGTGGCGCAGTTCTTCATGCAGCTCAAACTTATCTTAAAAATATTAAAGGGGCTTTGGCTGTTGGAATTTGTGGCGATTCAGGAAGAGCCTATTTAAGCAAAAATTTTTATACAGAAATCAGTGATAATCAAGCCCAAATAATAAAAAAAGAAGAAACAGCCAAATTAAATATTTAAAGACAAAACAGATTTTAAATCGCAAGGAGCTGAAAAACAGCTCCTTTTTTTTATATAACAATTAATTGGTTGACAAACTCCTTTAGAAACAAATAGTTTTTCTTAGTTATTTTAAACTCATAAAAAAGGAAATTTTATGAAATTATTCAAATACCCTCTTATTTTTTTAATACTTGCACAAAATGAATCAATAATAGCCGACCCAATAGGTGATGCTATAAATAATGCTATTATAAGCTTCCTCAAACAAAGTGGTCTTGCAAAAGCAGACAACAAAAAAACCCAAGGTTCATCTAATAAAGACTCAAAAAAAGCTGTTGCTGAAACAGCGTTCGAATCAATAAAATCACTAGGCGAAGAATTAAAAACGAATGCAGATACAGAAACAAAAAAAATAATCGATAATATAATAAAAGGTTTAATAGAGGCTACAGATCCAGGAAAAGGAACAGGAAAATTAATTGAAGACATGAAAGAAAAAAGAGACCAATTAAAAAAAACCATAGATGCAGTATTAGATGAATTTAACAAAACAGATGATTATGCCTACAAAACTCTTTTAATACAGTCTTTAGATAATTTAAACACAGGATATGCCCAATACGATACCTACTATGAACGAAATAAATAAGGATAGAAAATGAAACACAGTTATTTATTATTTTTTTATCTAACCTCCCCTGCTTTAACAAATGCAATACCTTTAAATGATTTCAACAATAGCCGTATAGCAAAAGAAAAATTTAATTGGCTTCTACCCGGGAAATTTTATATTAAAACCACCGATACAATTGATGCCGCCAATTCGAGTGCAGCTGGTATTGCCACATCAAAAAATGAATTTATGCTATATAAGCTTGCCAAAACAGGAACGCCACTTGAAAAAAATCTAGAAAAATTAACAGAACTGTTCACTAAAGCCTCTGCCACTATAAAAGAATTCCATGCTAATTTTAAAAGCGGTGATATTGGAGAAACAAAAAAACCATTAGAACCTTTTGAAGCACTACAAAAATTAATAATACAAATTGGAAAAGATTCATTTGATCCGGGAGCTGGAACAGGTAAATTGATGCCCGATATGTTAGCGCACGATCAAGATATAAAAAATTTATTAGATAGCAAGTTAGCAGAGCTTAGAACAACAGCAAACAAACAATCATTACAAGATAGAACAAATGATTTATATGATCAATGTATAACTCTTAAACGAATCTATGCTATTTATGACACATATTTTCAAAGAAATAAAAGATAAAGCCTCAATAGGAAAATAATATGAAAATAAAAATTTTTATACTTACTTTGTTCTTAACAAATATTATCAGTGCAATTGAGAATTCAGGTAAGCAACCACTACTTCCTAAAGCAGAAAAAATTGACACACTAAACACCAACCAAGAAAAACAACTTTCAATTATCTGGGGAAGACCGGGAATATACTCAAAAGATTATAAAGAGGCCCTAGAGGCAATGAATACGGTCTTAGATGATTTAAATAAAATAATTAAAGAAAAAGAAGCATTAATAGCGTCACCAGAAGGAATCGCAAAAAGTCTTATACCGTTTACTAAAGAACAATATGCAAAAAGCGACTTAAAATCAAATAATACTCTTTGTCTACGCGAAATCCAAACAATCTTCAAAAAATTTGTTGATGCATTTAAAAATGGTGATATTGGAGAAACAAAAAAACCACCATTTTTTGTAAAATAAAAACTTACAAAAACCAAATAAAAAAGAGCCGAAAACATCGGCTCTTTTTTTACAATACGAAATACCAAACTTCCAAATCACACATCTTCAAAAAAATAAATTTTACCCATTTTAACAAAATGCAAACTAATATTTTTTGTCTTATCTACACAACTCAACCAAGCCTTATCCAATTCTTCAATTGGTTGTTCTAAATAATCTTCGCCAAAATTAAATGTGGCCCAATGCATAGGAATTAAGCATTTGGCATTGATCTCACATAAAGCATCAATAACCTTATCCCCTGCTAGATGATTTTCCATCAACCAAGAACGCGGTTCACATGGACCAATAGGAAGTAAGGCTATATCAATTCCATCAAATTTTTTACCAATTTCTACAAAGTGTGAAGAATAAGATGTATCCCCTCCAAAATAAACATTTTTATCATTAACCGAAATCATCCAACTACCCCACAAAGACTTTTTTTTATCCAATAACCAATGTTGCGACCAATGTTTTGCCGGTAAAAAGGTAAATTTTACAAAATCATCTTGCATTTCCTGCCACCACTGAAATTCATGACCATCTAAGCCATAATATTGTAAATTTTTTTTATCCCCAAAAGGTACCATAATTTTTACACCAGGAAAGCGCTTGACTATAAATTTCAAACTCTTGGCATCCATATGATCTCTATGATTATGCGAAATTAAAACAACATGAATTTGTGGTAATTTTTCTAAAGAAATCCCAGGGGGAAAGTTTCTACGGAAAATAATTGAAGGACGAAAAAAAATTGGATCAACCAATATATTTTTTTCAGCGATTTGAATTAAAAAGGTCGAGTGACCTATCCATGTAATTTTAAGAGATTTAGAAGATTCAGGAATATTACAATTATTTTCAACCCATTTACATTCAAATTCTCTATAATCGGTAAAATAATTACGAATAAAAGACCGTAACTTCATCCAAAGAGTTTTACAAAGCACTCGCTTTTCTTCAACTTCTTTTTTGAAGCTTTTAAACTTACTACCATCAAAAAAAGGATTTAACCATTTAAAATTATTATTCTTCATAAAAGAATTATGTGATCTTAAAATGTGGGTTGTCAATAGATTATGATATAAATTTAAACCAAAATTAACCCCCATCCAGACAGAACGTCACGGATAGGGGAAATGGAGGTTATCTAAATAAATTGAACCGAAGTTCAAACTCTAGATTAAACAATATCCTACAAAAAATCAAACACTTTTTCAAAACCCGCTCTATAAAATACAATTAATGATTTATTCAAATAGCCTTTTTAGAACCAATGTCAGTATAATGACTATTTGAATTTACAAAATCGCCCATCAATTTTAGCTAAAAAATTAAATTTATTGCTTTTTTATAATCACTTACGACAAGCTTAACCTATAGTTTAAAATTATTATTAACATCCTAAACAAGGAGTCTCTTATGAATAGGATAAAATTGTCAATTGGCATGTGTGCAATAGCACTTCTAAGCTGGAGTAAAATTACTCAAGGGACACTATTAGTTGCTCCAAATGCCACAACATTTATAACAGCTCAAAACACAACTTCTTTAAAAAATAGTCTAGATCAAATAAAAACGGAACTTACTGCATCAAACCTTGATGCAACTCGTAAATATTTACTTTATAGCACACAAAGTATTTTAGAAATTGCCCATCAGGATTATAGTGCTTTTTACCAAGCAATCACAAACAAAACAGCATGCATATCACTTGATTCATCAAAAAAGGATGTAACGACTGGCGCTCAAAATAACCCAATAAATTACAATAATTGGGAAAATGACAAAAGACATTTAACAATAAAAATACAAAACGTATTACAACAAATTCAAAAAGCAAAAGAAACAGCCGCTGCAGATCTTAAACCAAAATATGATGCAGATTATACAAGACTTAACAGCTGTTACAATATATACAATGGCTTCTATACAGAATTTGAAAAAGGTTCAATTGTAAACTTTGTTGCACAAATAAAAGGCAATATCGGACTAAAATACTATGAAAACCTAAACAAACAACAAAATGCTTTTGGAGCACTTGCAACAGCACTATTTTTTTATCAAGGATCCACATATCCTAATTGGTTACTAAATATAAGTTCCGCTCAATATATTCAATTCTTAAAAAAAATTAATATGCCAGAAGCTCTTATATATCAAATAAGAGACACTCTTTTTGTAAACAACAATGGAAAAATTGATATGAATATTGCAACAACAGATTTACCGGGCATCACAGAACCATTTCAATATCCTTGTTTTATAAACTTCAAAACAATAAATAAAGAAAATATACAAACATGGATAGCAACATTAATAAAAATTAAAATTTTAGCTGAAACAAACAAGGCCGACCAAACACTAATAATAGATCCAACCGACACAACAATAAATAACTTAGAATATCTACTTCAAGCCCTTTATTTTGAAGGCAGCAATACACCTCCTTTATTGGCAATAATCTTAAATGCTCTTCCATTTTCATCCACAATACAAACAAAAATAAGTCAAACCAAAAGCGATATAAGGCAAAAACCAACATTCACTTTGCCAATAAAACCCGCAGTTCAAATAACAACAACACCAAAAGTCAGCACACCATCAGTACCAACACTACCTGCCCCAAAAATTCCACAACCAAAGGCACCATCAAGACCAAAAAAACCATCAAAACCTAAAGGGTTTTAAACATAATTTTTTAAAAACCATAAAAAAGGGGCCAATACAAGTTGGCCTCTTCTTTTATTGAAAAATTGTTTTTTAAACGCTGCAAAAAACAAACCACCTATTTTAACCAATTTAAATATCAATTAAGAAATATTATCACCTTAATTTTATGTAAAAACATCAGGAATAAAATCCAGTGGCTCATAGTAAAACAGAAAAGATCAAACTCCAAAAAAAACAGCTCAAATTGTAGTAAAAAAATATTGATTTTATTCTTTAGAATATCATACTTATTGATGGTATTTATTAACCATCCTATCAAAAGGGGATTTCATGAAAAAGATGAATTTGGCATCGCCAAAACCATCAAAACCAACAACTCCATGCGGACCAAAACCGTCCGGACAAAAACCTGCAACTCCTGCTCCCAAACCAGGGAAAAAGAAATAAAAGGTTTTTTTTACAAACAGAAATCAATCAAGGAGTTGACGCAAGCCAACTCCTCTTCTTTTATTTAAAAGCTGACCGCCATTTGGATTAAAAACAAAAATCACAGAAGTTAGTAAAGAAAAAATCAATCAAATTACTTGATCAAATATTGTTTCATAAGACCTAGCCATAGAACTTACACCAAACTTTTCTAAAATTGTTCGCCTTGCCTGATCACCTATTTTAAAATCTACGTCACTCATAATTTGTTGTAATAATTCAATCAACTCTGTTTTACCATCAACAGGAAATAAAAATCCATTATTTTTGTGAACAATAACATCATGATCAGAATCTGAGCAAGCAATACATGTTGGCAATCCATAACTCATTGCTTCAAGCAAGGCCATTGAAAGTCCTTCCTGAAATGATGTCATCACAAAACAATCGAATGCAGGATAAAACAGGGAGGCTTCTTGATCGCCCATCAATAAAACATTTCCTTGCAATTGCGTCTTTTGTACCAGTTCTTGTAACCGTTGCATTTCTGGACCATCGCCCAATATTATTAATTTTGAATTTTTATTTTTTTCTACAAATTCGGCAAACACACTAATTAAAAAAGAAAAATTTTTACCAGGAACCAATCTGCCAACACTTCCAATTATAAAATCATTATCAGTTAAGCCCAACGTTGCACGCATGGAGCTTCGCAAAGATTTAATAGTACTTTTCTCTGGAAGATTTACCCCATTTTTAACAACGATAATCTTTTCTGAATCAATTTTAAATTTTTTAAAATGAAATAATTTTACTTCTTGAGATACCGCAATTACTCGATTTGGAAAATCTACAAAAAACGAATCTAAAAACATTCTAAATTTACCAACGGTACTTTGACTTTTTTTATCAACACCAAGATGTAATGCGGAAATAACGGGTACTTTCAAATCTTTTCCAATAATAGAAGAAAGAAGATTGGCCGCCCATAAAGAAGAATGAATACAATCTGGATTGATTTTTTTAATCAATCGGCGCAACTGAAATAAAAATAGTGGATCATAAAGAGAAATTAATCCTTTTATAACGTGAACTTTAATTCCAAGACTTTCGATTTTTTCCTTATTTGGCCCCGGATGAAAACAAATCACTTCATTTTCAAATCTTTCTGTATCCATATGCTTAAGAAGTTGGAACAAAACCGATTCGGCACCACCTATTTTTAAACTAGAAATTATATGTAAAATCTTTTTTTTCATTTTTCTCAATGAATCTTTATATTTATTAATTAACTCTCAAGTTCTTTTTCAAATTCAATGCGCATCTTTTTTTTATCAATTTTTCCAGTTGCCGTCATAGGCAAAGCCTTTACCACAATAAATTGACGCGGAATCTTATAAGAAGCTAAATTTTCCTGACAAACTTTTCTTAGTTTTGTTTCAATCTCATTTTCTTTATCTCGCAAAACAATAAAAGCTATAGGAACTTCACCATGATCTACGTGCTTTTTGCCCAAAATTGCTGCACTAAAAACATTAGGATAACTCAATAAAACATTTTCAATTTCAGGAGGGTAAATATTTAAACCACGATAAATAATCAAGTCTTTTTCACGCCCACAAATTGTAATTCGACCAGATTTATCAATTTCGGCACAATCACCAGTATTAAGCCAACCGTCCTGCAAAACCTTTTCTGTTGCCTCTTTATCATTGTAATAACCAAGCATAATATTATCACCCTTAACCCACAAAAGCCCTCGACCGCATTGATCAAGAAGCTTGCCAGAATCAATGTCACGAATTTGACATTCAATCCCTGGAAGAGCCCTTCCTATAACACCAGATGGAAAAATTTGATCATCAAGCTCGGCTGCAACAACAGGACTAGCTTCTGTTAAACCGTATCCATTACAAATTTTACGACCATAAACCATTCCAAAAAATTGACGAATTTTATCTGGTAAAATATCACCGCCAGAAACAAAAAGTTTTACAGAATTCAATGGGGCTGTACGCATCAAACAAATAAGACCATAAAGAGCGGGAACTCCCAAAAAAATTGTAGGTTTATATTTTAAATGATACAAAATACTGCTTCTATCAAGCTTTGGAACAATAATAACAGTAACACCACAAAGTAAAGCCGACCAAACACAAGTATTTTGAGCAAAACTATGAAATAAAGGTAGAACAGCAAAAATTTTTTGATCATTAGCCGTCATATCTAATTTAGAAACAGCCTGAACAACATTTGTCAAAATATTACGCGAACTAAGCATAACACCCTTTGGAAAGCCTGTTGTACCAGAAGTATAAAGCAAAGCGGTCATTTCATCCATAGGTAAACATCTGGGCTCTAAATCAACTGGGGCAGACTGTAAATTTGTAATATTTGCTGTGGTAAAAAATAACACTTGATACTTTTTTGCTTCCGGCTCAAAGATATCAACAAAACTTTCAGAAACCACAATCGCCTTCGGCGAACAATCCTGGAAAATATAAACAAGCTCCCGTTCATGTAGCAATGTGTTAACGGGCGTTATAACAGCACCTGTTTGCCAAGCGCCAAAATACGCAATATAAAATTCAATCGAGTTTTCTATACAAACAATTACACGATCACCTTTTTGAACTCCGGAATCTATAAGTTTTTTTGTAAAGGCTAAAGATTTATCATACAATCCTTGATAACTAATTGATTCATCTTTACAAATTAAAGCTTCTTTAGCCCCAAACATTTTAGCGGAATGTTTTAGAAATTCATTCGCACATTTTATAATTTTTTCACCAAAAACCATTTTATGAAGCAAATCAAACTTCTCTTTCTCTGTTTTTGCACTTTGCAAAATTTTTGAAAAATCCACACTCTTCCTTTCCAGGTTATTCTTCATACTTAATTACACCCACAGGGCAAGCGTTAACAGCCTTTTTTATCTGTTCGCTATTTTTTTCAAGATCCGCATTCTCTTTAACTTTTGAAACATTATCAACTTCAAAAACGTCTGGCGCAAAAAACTGACAAGCACCGCAACCAATACATCCAGGTTCTATTTTGACCTTTGCCATAAAATCCCGCTCTGTAAAAATTAAACAAAACTGATAAACTTCTAACATATTGAAATTCCACTCAAAAGGAAACAAATGGAACTAAAACAAGGCTTTTTAATCTCAATAGAAGGTATAGATGGGTCTGGCAAAAGCTCTTTAGCAAAAGCCGTTTCCCAACATTTTCTTGCCAAAAACATCAAAACCGTTTTAACAAAAGAACCTGGTGATACAGAACTGGGAAAAACAATACGAACCCTAGTCAATTATCGAGAAACTTCAATTTGTCCCAAAGCTGAATACCTTTTATTTGCAGCAGACAGAGCACAGCATTTTGAAGAAGTTATAATACCAGCGCTTAAACAAAATAAACTCATTATTTCAGACCGAATGGCAGACTCTTCAATAGTTTACCAGGGATACGTCCGCGGGCTAGAAATAGAAATGATTAAAAAAATAAATTCATGGGCTATGTGCGGCATTGAACCAAATTTAACCATTTATTTAAAAATCGATTTAAAAACAGCCAATGACAGAATCCAACAAAGAGCAGAAAAATTAACTGCATTTGAAAAAGAAAAAATTGATTTTACCAAAAAATTAATTGAACATTTTGACCAATTATTCCAATACAAAAAAAACTCATTAATTATTGATGGTACTCCAGAACTAAACATAGTAATTAATTCATGTATTCAAGAAATAGAAAAATGGCTAAGCAATCAAATCTAAACCACATACCACCCGCACAACTTTGGATTGGATCTGAAGATATCCTTTTAGATGCAACTATCCAATATCTACAAGCACAATTCTGCGCAAAAAATGCTTGTAAAATTTGTACACAATGTATGCAAATTCGACAAAACAATTTTTATAACATTATGTGGCTAACTCCAGAAAAACATTACACACAAGCTGAAATTCAACCAATTTTTGAAAAAATCACATTAAGCCTATCTTTAAACGAAAAATATTTTTTTGTACTGCAAAAAGCAGATTTTATGTCTCCTTCATGTGCCAATAGTCTACTCAAGTGCATTGAAGAACCACCATCTGGATATCACTTTATTTTCTTAGCTCAGACAAAAGAAACTATTTTGCCTACTATTCAATCAAGATGCGTACTAAAAAACTTCAAAAACGAAGCTCAAGATACACCATATGAAGAATTATTTAATTTCTTTACAGGGCTTAAACAACCAAAAGATTTTGATTTTTTACAGACCATTGGCAAATCTACAATAAACGAGCGCGAATCCATTGAACTTGTAAACTTACTTTTTCTTACCTGGCACAAAAAATTGAAAACAACTTTAATTAAAGAAAAAGAATCCAGTGAAATCGAAGTAAAATTAAAGGCACTGACGGATGCTCTTGACCAGCCACCAATGCCTGGATCTGTTAAAATATTCTGGAAAAACTTATATTTACAAATGTATAAATAAATACTTATTTAAAATTTGACATCGAAATAGGTGATGCACTTCTCTCTGATCCAAAAGACCAAGGCGCTGGAGTAATAGATCTTGGAGCAGGGGTAAAGGAAATCGGAGTCCCAAACCTTGCTAACTCTGCTAAAAACGGTCGTGGGGTAGGAGTTCTTTTTCTAGATGCATCCATTATTTCCTCTTTTAGAGCATTAAGTGTTTCAAGGCTAACATCACAAAATTCACAAATTTTAAATACATCTGCTAAATATTCATTTTTCTCTTTTAAATTAAAGTTAAAACGGCTAAAAAGTTTAATAAAATAGGGGAAAGCCTTTACAAGATTTAATCTTGGTTGATCTTTATCAAACATTTCAAACTCATAATGTGCCGTAGTAAAAAATAACATCAATGGACTAAGATGACCAAACCTATCTTCAAACAAGCTATTGGGATCCGCATTATTTTTTAATAGAATTTCTACAACCATCAAACATTTTGTTAACCTGAAAACCCAATCACACTCATCTTCAGACAACTTCAAACATCTAAGGATCGATAGCATTGCTACATGCAAAGCTGTTTTACCCTTATAGGTTTTCCAATTTATAGTTTGTTTACCACCCATATTTAAAACCTTTTTTAAAATCTCAATAAAATCTGGCTCTAAAAACAAACTATCTTTAGAAAGTAAAATAATTAGTGGTGTTTTTATTGAATCATTTTTAATAAATTTTACTGAAAGAGGTTTTCTTTTAGGTTGTTGTTTGACAACCAGATTATCTTCAAAACAGATTAACTCTTTACGATATCCCTCTAAAGCAAATTCCAAATGAGGTCGCGCTTTTCCATCGTTTAATTCATATCCATTATCTATAAAAGTCTTTAAATCAAAAAAATGATCTAACAAATCAGCCTTTCCTGACTTATCAAGTTCACAAAATACATCCCTTGACGCTCTCATAGATTTCAAAAAAGGTATTGTATTTATTAAATCAATTTCACGTTTAAAATAACTCTTTAATTCTTCAAATTTTTTTTGGCCACCCGATAAAATGTATTCTTGACCATCAAAACCAGTGACTAATAAATTACCCTTCTCATCAAAACGATATTCACGCGTAAACCTGTCTCCAAGAGAGTCACTCCATAGAGTTAAATAACGATACGTTAAATCTTCTGGAGACCAACCCCAATCGAACCATGCATATTCTGAACAAAAATCAACAGACGGTACCAACATTAAAATCATTAAAATAAAATTTTTAAACACAAATCACACCTAAATAATAAAAACTTATAAATATATCAGCAAAGCAACAAAATATATTAAACAAATGAATGAAGTTTGTCAAAAAAACATTTAACCCAAAATGATTTAGTCACAAAAAAATATAAATTTATCAAACATAAGCCTTTATAGAAATAACAAAAACACTTTAAAGAGCCGCTAAACTTTTTTAAATAAAAATGTAGACTGTTGAGAACAAAAAAAGGTAAAAAATGACCACAACTATTAAATCCCTACTTAACAACTTTCTAGACAAAAATGACAACTGGAAAGTGCAATTACTACAAAAATGGCCCCAAATTATTGGTAACATGCAAGATAAAGTAACTATTGAAAAAATTTACAATGATACTATTATTTTAGGGGTTTCTGATTCCTGTTGGATGCAAGAACTTTATTTTTTATCAGATCAAATTTTACAAGTTATCAACTTAAATCTAGACCAACCGCGTATAAAAAATTTAAAATTTAAACAATCTGAAAAAAAGATAGTACCTAATAAGGTTATAACAAAAAATGTAAAAGATTATGCCCCTATCAGATTGAGAAAACCAGACTTAATGGCACTTGAAAAAATAACAGACCCTCAATTAAAAGAGGTTATGGAAAAATTTTTAACTAGATGTTATCAGGAGAAGCAATGAAAAAATTCTTAACCCTACTCTTAATAGTAACAGCCAGCTTAGCAATAAGTGAAACATCCAAAGAAAGTGAAAACTTACATCGCCAAATAATGGCAAACTATTTTCATTTAGATGAAAAATATCAACAAGCAAGTCAACTTTTTATGAAAAACTTAGAAAACAATGCACCAAAAGAGGCTTATAAAGATTATACAATTCATCTTTTTGAATTAGGACAATACCCTGCAATTCTAAAAATTAAAGAATATCTAAAAGATACATTTGATAACGATGAAACAATTCAATTAATCTTTGCCCAATCATTAGAAGCCACAGGGAAAAAAGAAGAAGCAGCCAAAGCGTACATTGACTTGGCTAAAAAATTTAAAACCAATCCAGAAATAACCCAACAAGCCGCACAAAGTCTTGCCAACCAAGGAAAGCTTAATGAAGCACTCGCTGTAATTGATCTATACACACAAAATACACCACATAAAAGAAGTCATTTTGTTTTTGAATTCTTAAAATCCAACATTTATTTAAATCAAGGTAAAAAAGAACTGGCGCTCGATTCTGTCAAAAAAAGTTTAGAAATAGCCCCAAAATTTGGCCAAGGTTGGTTATTTTTAGCAATGCTACAAGAACAATCTGGACAAATTGAAGATGCAATAAAAGGCTACACAAACTTTCTAGAATTAAACGGCAGTAACTCACAAATTGAATTGCAAGTAGCCAATCTACTTTTTAAACAAGGTGAAAAAGAACAAGCCCAAAAGTTTTTACTTAAATCCCAAGCAAACAATCCACAAATTCAAATGATTAAAGTTCAAAAACTTTATGAAGAAAAAAAATATGAACAAGCTTTACAGGAAATAGAAAAAGGACTTAAAAAACAACCCGAAAATCCTGTTTTGCGGATGCTTAAAGTTCAGACTCTTTCTATAATGCAAAAACATAAAGATATTCTCAAAATTTTAAAAAAATGGTGTCTAGATGACCCTCAAAATGAACTCTGGTTCAAAACAATGCATTTACTACAAAGAACAAACATAGCTAAAGACGAGATAATAAAAGCACTTTTAGAAATAGAAAAAAAACATCCCGAAAATCTACTGGTCAACTTATACCTTGCAGATATGTACAGTCGCACAAAAGATTTCAAAGAGGCCTTAAAATATCATAAACAAGCCTTTCAATTAACAACAGATGCAAGAATGAAGGCAAAACTTTTACACCACACAGCCGTTCTGTTAGCCCAGGACAAAAAAAACAATGAAGTAATAGATGTTTTAGAAAAAGCTTACGAAATTGACCCTACATACCTACCAACAACCAATATGTTGGCTTACTACTGTGCAACTAAAACAAAAAATTTAGAAAAAGCTGAAAAGCTCATAACTGAAGTTCTAAAAAGAGACCCAAATAATCCACACTTTTTAGACACTAAAGCTGTAATATTATTTAAACAAAATAAGCCTGAAGAAGCTTTACCGATACTAAAAACAGCACAAAAAAATGCCCCTAAAGATTTTTATATCGCAAAGCATCTTGCCAAGGTTTACAACCAACTCGGTGAAAAAAAACTAGCTCAAGATTCTATGCAAACTGCAATTTCTCTTTCAGATAACGAATTAGTAAAAAAAAAATGCCAAAAACATCTGAAAACTTGGTCGAAGTAACAAAACCACAAATAGTTTGCTATGTTGGTGGAAAATCTGGCGGGCACATCATTCCCTGCCTAACAGAAGCAAAAAAACTTAAAGCCAATAACCAACTTTCTACTGTTTTATTTGTCTCAACCAAAGCCCCACTTGATCAAAAGCTTATTGTCAATGAACCTACTGTTGATTACCATTTAGCGGCAGATCTTGAAGAGTTTCCTTATAAAAACATATGGGATTACCCAAAATTTATAATCAGTTTTGTTAAAACATTATGGCAATGTTTTAATTTTCTAAGAACACATAAGCCAGAAAAAATCATTAGCATGGGCGGGCATATTTCCATACCAGTTGCTTTAACCGGAAAACTATTAGGAATACCTGTAGAACTAACCGAATTAAATGTTGAACCAGGCCAAACAACCAAAGTTCTAGCACCACTTGCCAACAAAGTTTTTGTTGTATTTGAAGAAAGCAAAAAATATTTTCCAAGCAAAGAACCAATATTAATTAACTACCCACTAAAATCCTCTTTAAAAGAAAAAATGATTAATCAAAACCTAGCCATTCAAAAAATCGGTTTAAAACCAAACAAAAAAACTATCTTTGTAATGGGGGGCTCTCAAGGATCTCAAACTCTCAACACAGCAATTTTTGAATTATTTAAAAACAACCCTGAACTCAAAACTCAAATACAAGTCATACATCAAACAGGAGAATCCGATTTAGACTTTGCAAACATCTTCTATGCCAAAAACAATATTGACGCCCTAGCATTTAAATTTTCTTCTGAAATCGAGTTGTTCTACTCCGCCGCAGACTTAATAATTTCACGTGCCGGCGCCGGAAGCATGTTCGAAATTAAATCCCTTGGCAAAAAATGCATAACAGTTCCACTTGAAATTCCTGGTAACAATCATCAACTTTACAATGCTCTTGCCATGGCCAAAGAATTACCAGATCAATTTGTTGTTGTTCGACAAAGTGAATTAAGTAAATTAAAAGATTTAATTTAATACTTTACTTATTTTTTAAATTTAACTTAAAAAATAACATAAAAAAGATTAAAACACTGTTTATAAAAAATAAATTTTAAACTTTCGTACAAACTTTAAATCAAAATAGGAATAGCATTTTCAGACTTAAAAGAAACTTCTTTCCCTGTATTCAGGTCAACCCAACGCTCCCTTAAAGATGGGTCAAAAACAAACTCTTTTTCTTTACAATCTAAAGCCTTATTAAAAGCAAGCCAAATTGGAACAATTGTTCGAGGAGGATAAACATTTAGACCTAAACTTCTATTATCATCATAACCGATATACAAAGCTGTAGTTAATTCTGGCGTTGCGCCACAAAACCAACATGTACGAGAATCGTTTGTTGTTCCTGTTTTACCAATTGATTGAACATTTAACCATTTTTTTGGCACATTACGACGAACTCTTTCCATTCCATAACTCATAACTTTTGCAACTTGATCACTTATTTGGGAATCCAAGATTCTGTGTTTTTTAACAGACGACTTCCAAAATTTTTTACCAAATGATGTTTTGACCCATTTTAAAAAATGCGGCTCAACATACACCCCATGATTAGCAAAAACATTGTACATTCCAACTGCATCTTTTGCTGTTCCTGAAAGGCAACCCAATGCAAGTGCAGGCACAGGATCAACTCGACCTGAAAAATTAAACTGATTTGCCAAATCCACAACTTTATTTACTCCTATTTTTAATAATACTTTTGCAGAAACAATATTGTTAGAAGTTGCCAAAGCCTTTGCAAGAGTCATTTTACCAACAAAAGTATCATCATGATTTTTAGGGCACCAAAGAATATTATTAACAATAACCTCAAGCGGTTCATCAACCAAAACATCATCAAAGCGCATTCCATCTTGAATTGCTGCCGCATAAACTATCGGCTTAAAAATAGAACCAAACTGCCGACGCGCCTGTAAAGCACGATTCCACTTGTTTTTTTCAAAATCAAAACCACCAACTAAAGCTTTTACTTCACCAGTTTTTGAATTTATGGAAATTAAAGCCCCATCAACATCATCCGAAAACCGTTTTTTTAAATTTAAAAAATGTGATCTGAATTGTTTTTCAGCGACTTGTTGCAGAACAGCATTCAAGGTTGTTTGAATTTTTAAACCACCGCTATAAAGCATTTCTTTACCTAATAAATCTTCCAAAAATATACGAATAGTTTCTTTTAAATGTGGCGCTAAATTTTCTACACCAGAAGCAACTGTTACAACATCCTTTTTTTGAAGCTCTTTACATGTTTTTAAATCTATAAAATTCAACCGTTCGGCCATTGAATATAAAACGATATTCCTTCGTTGTTGAGAAGAAAGGGGATATAATAAGGGACAATATCTATTTGGATGCTTAACTATACCAGCCAAAGTAGCGGCTTCATCAATTGTTATATCCTTGACAGATTTACCCCAAAATCTTTGACTTGCCGCCTCAACACCATAAATTCCACAACCAAAATAAACATGATTTAAATAAGTTTCTAATATTTGATCTTTTGTAAACTGACGTTCAACCAATAAAGCATAAACTTGCTCTTTAAGTTTACGCTTAATATTCTTACCAGAATCAAGGAAAAGCAATTTAACTAATTGTTGAGTTATAGTACTTGCCCCTTGAGCAACTCTGCCTCTGTAAATATTAACTAAAACCGCGCGAATCATTCCCTTAAAAGAAACTCCACAATGATCAAAAAAAAGATGGTCTTCTGCCGCAATAAAAGCCTGAATTAGATGTTTTGGAATCTGATCTATAGAAACTGGATCTCGTTTATCCAACTGAAATCTACCCCATTCCTTACCTTCATCATCTAATAAAAGAGAAGGTTGCCCAGGATCATAATTCTCCAAAACAGAAAAATCTATCCAAAATTCATGCATAACAAAAAAAAACAAGCCCAAGCAAAAGCTTGTGCCCAAAATCAAAGTTAAGACAAAATATTTTAAAATTTTAAAAGGATTCTTAAACACTAAAGCCCCAAAAGATTAAACAAAATATTCAGAATGTTATTAGCTTAAATTATAAAACAGATCAAAGCCAGTGATTTTTAAAGACTATTTATAAAAAAATAGAGACCACATTCGCGGTCCCTATAATTTTATAAAAATTTGCGTTTTAATTATTGAATAACATCTTCTGATGGCTGAGAATTATTTAATTCCTGAGCTTCAACAGCTAATTCATTATCTGTAAAAAAATCATCTTCTTCTGTTTCACCAATAAGTTTTTCACCTAAGCCAAGTTTTTTCCAAACTAAAACAGAAACAGCCGCAACAATTACAAAAGCTGCTGAGCCGATTAAAATTGGTTTCAAATAAGAATGCGCTTGCTCTTCGCCATTTTCAACATCTGTCTGAACACCACAACCAGGTCTTTCCACCCATTGAACACCAAAATCTTTAGGCTTTTGAAGGTTATCATTAATTATTTTGACATCCCCATCATATTGAAAAAGAGACGCAAACGGATTCTGTGTTGATTCTTCTTTTTTTAATACTTTATGTAACGAAGATGGTGCAGCCATTTTAGCTTTGTCAAACGCCTTCTTTTTACTATTATGTCCATTTTTGGCACAAAGCTCATTTGTTGAACCAAGAAGAACAACCAATGATAAAATAGCCAACTTCTTCATAAAAAACCCCTAAATATTAAAGTTTTACATATAATTAAAATAAAAAACATCCTTTATTAGGATAGTTACAATACCAACACTGTCAATAAAAAACAGACAAAAAAATGGGCCGCACAAGGCGACCCAAGTTTTTATTTTCTAAATGAAGTTCAGATTACTCTGCTGCTTCTTCTAGTTCTTCTTCAGTTTCTTCAGCGTTTTTGCCCAAAAATTTCTTAGCCAAAACTGCTGCAACTGCTGTTACAATAACAACTGCGGCTAAAATTGTTTTCTTTTTATTAATACGTGGATGACAAACTGTATTATATGCAGGAGTCCAAGTACATCCTTTAGCGAAATCATAACCTTTTCTAAAACGACCTGGTTTTACTTCTGATGCTTTTGAAGCGTTTTGAGTTGCAACTGTTGGTGTTTCGTCCTTTGCAACTCCATCACTAGCTACAGCAAAACCTGCTACCAATAATAAAGATAAAATAGCTATCTTTTTCATAATCATAACTCCTAAAAAGTTAAGGTTAAACAAATCCTTTTAAACAACTGCCGAACAGCCTACTTGATCTATTATGCAAGTCAAGATATTTTATAAATTAATGTTCCAAAAATCCAATCGAAAAGATAGTAAATGCACATAATTTTTTTAGAATTCTTAACTGCTTTCTTATTAACATTATACACATCCTCACTCACTCAAATAAATTTTCTTTATCCGTGTACAATTTTACTTTTTATATTAACCGCTCAACAAAAAAACTTACTATTAATAATATTAGCCCTTCTTTTATCTTTGGCAGATGGATTTATAGTAACAGGATTATTAGGTCTAAATTTGGTCCTTCTTTTACCGTCAATCCTAATTATTCATAGATTATGCAAATGGTCTTCTAAAACAGCATACCTTGTACTTCCTTTTATAACAGCCTACATTTTGGCACAAGAGGCAATAACTGTATATCTGCTACAAATACCGGCTTTCAATCTCAAGTTTACATTTATAAAAATAAGCCTTAATCTGTTATTAACAATGTTTTTTTTGAAATTTTCAAGATTTGGGTAGACTAGGCAATCGCTTGTGATTTTAATCACAAGAGGAAAGTCCGGACTCCTTGCGAATAAGGTGCCCTGGAAGAGAAATCAATCAGGGGGGGCGCGAGCCCATGGAAAGTGCCACAGAAAATAACCGCCTCTGCCTATTAGGCAAAGGTAAGGGTGAAAACGCGAGGTAAGAGCTCACGATGTGATGTTGCAATGCATCGCAGGGGTAAACCCCGCCTGGAGCAAGACAATGTAAGCGTGTTTGGTGTTCGCAACTTATGCACGCGGGTATGTCGCATAGATAAATGGTTGCCACCCTTTATTGGGAACAGAATCCGGCTTATTGTCTACCCTTTTTATTAATTCTATGGATACAAGTTCCATATAAGTGCTTATACGAAAATTATTTAAAGGACGAGTCCTTTTTTGATGTAAAAAATCAGTGTTTTTGAATCTTCGTATAAGTTCTAAATAAGTTTTATAAATCAATTCCTTACATAAACATTTGCCATAGACACACCCACAACCTACTGCTAAACTCATTCAAGTCTTACAAATCCCTTTAAATATCAAAAACATGGTAGAAAAATTAAAGTACATTCTCTGGTTAACACCATTCATCAGCTTTTTGCTGGGATACCAACTAATAGCCTCTCTCCTTAAAACCTCCGAATATGTTTTAATGCCAAATTTAATTGGTACAACAACTCAACATGGAATCAAAATATTAGCTACTCAAAAATTAAATCCCAGAATTTTAATGGAAAAAGAAGACCCAGACCTGCCAGAGGGTACAATCATAAATCAAAAACCTCGTCCAAATCAAAAAGTAAAACCTAATCAGTCCATATTTTTAGTTATATCAAAACGTCCTGAATCCCTTTTAGCGCCAAATTTGATAGGCAAAACAATAACAGAAATTGAATACATGGCCAAAATACAAAATATAAAACTTAAACACCTTTATTTAGATTCAACAGAATCCAAAAATATGTGCCTAGCACAACTTCCAGAACCAAATCAAAAACTCGAACGAAAAAAATTAACCATTTACATTTCTAAAGGGCAGAGCCCAACAGTAATATTTCCAAACTTAAAGGGAAAAAATTCTAAAGAATGCGTTCAATTTTTAAAAAAATTCGGGATAAATCCTAAACTTTACAAAAATGGCCAACCTATTTTGATAGAAAACACAAACGATGATTTAGTTATTGAAGAACAAAAACCGCTTCCTGGAAGCATTTTTAATCTTGAAAATCAAATAAGCATACAATTGCTAGTCAAATCAACTTAGTTCCCTTGACAAACCCCAACATTGAGCTACAATTTTCGCTAGTTTAATCTCATAATTCAAAGGAATTACTCATGAAAAATACAATTAAAGTACTAACTCTATCTCTTATATTCGCTTCATCCATAATTATTTGCAGCGAAGACACCCAATCAGTTGCAACAGAAGAAACAACCAATGAATGTTGTTCATGTTGCTCATGCTGCGGATCAACAGAAGAAGTTACCACAGAAGAAACAGCTAACAAATCTGAATAAGTAAACATTAGTTTTTAAAAAAGCCCGGATTGTTCCGGGCTTTTTTATTGTTCTAAAATATTCTCAGTCAACATTCATTGCTCAATGGCAAATCCACTAATTTTTGAATGGTCTTAGCAACATTAGCTTTTTCAAAAATAATTTTATAAATTGCATCGGCCTCAGCCATTTCAACTTTAAATTGTTTAGCTAATTTATCAATCGATTTCAGGGTATTTATACCCTCTGGCAAAACTTCTAAATCAAAATTGTTAAGATGTTTACCTTGGCCAATTTCTCTACCTAAATTCAAATTTTTACTATATTTACCCATACAGGTCAAAATCAAATCTCCCACCCCAGAAAGCCCATACAAAGTATCTTTATTTGCACCCATTTTTTGAGCAAGTTCAACAGCCGAGGCAAAACCTCTAGTTAATATAAATATTTTTGTGTTATCCCCAAAATCAGCTCCATCTAAAATGCCCACACCAAGAGCAAAAACATTTTTTACAGCGCCGCCAAAAGAAACTCCAAGGATATCCTGGCTTGTATATGGCCTACAATAATTATTTGCTAGAATTTTTTGAATTTGTTTTGCAAAATCACAACTACCCGCAACCGTCATGGCAGTTATCTGTTTTGCAGCTAAATCTTTTGCAAAACTTGGCCCAGAAACAACTGCAAATTCAATTTTTTCACCAAAGATGTTTTGCACAATTTGATATGGAAACATCAAAGATTTTGTTTCAATTCCCTTGCTAAGCAAAACAAACTTATGATTTGAAAAAATAAATGGTTTTGCTTGTTCTAAAACTTCCCTTAAATATTCAACCGGAATTGCTTCAAAAATTATATCTACTCCATCAAGGGCCTTTTGCAAATCTGTAGTTGGAAGAATGTTTTCAGGCAAAAAAAATCCGGGAAAATTCTTTTTGTTTTCCCGGCATTCTTTTATTTGATCAGCGACTTCTTTAAAGTGGCACCATAAATTTACATCATAACCATTATCACTGAGTAATAATGCTATTGCGGTACCCCAAGCACCATCACCTAAAACACATACTTTTTTCATGCTCCAAAATTCCTTTTTCTTTTTTGGTACGTTTCAACAACTTCGCAAAGATGTTTTTCTGTAATTTCAGGCCAAAAGCAATCTAAAAAGAAAAGTTCGCTGTAAACTGTTTGAAAGGTTAAAAAATTACTCAATCTTTTTTCATAACCTGTTCTTACAACAATTTCAGGATCTGGCGTGTCACTACCCAACCACAAATTTGCATGTAATATATTTTCATCAATCTGATTTTCTGTAATTTTTCCTTCTTTTACCTGGTGAGCTAAAGATTTAACAGCCTGAACAATTTCTCTTCTGCCACCATAACCAAGCAATACATTTAAGGTTAAATTTGTAAAAGAAGCTGTTTTTTCTTCCAAATCCTTACAAGCTAACTTCATATCTTCAGGAAACAACTCTGTTTCACCTATAAATCTAATTCTAATGCCCTTTTCCATACAGGTTGGAGCAAACTGTTCCATCCACTTACAGGCAAGCTTAAAAATACCATTTTTTTCTTCTTCAGAGCGGTTAAAATTTTCTGTTGAAAAAGCGTAGAGACTAATATTTGGAATACCCGCATTAATAGCAAACGAAACAACATTTTTTATAGCCTCTGCACCCGCGGCATGCCCCTGCGCCGTTTTTAACAGATTTTTCTTTGCCCAGCGACGATTTCCGTCCATGATTAAAGCCATGTGTTTAATATTATGATTTGTCGGATAAACAATTTCAATATTATCCTTACCAAAGTAGTAATTCGCTGTAGTAAAAAAGTTATAAAATATGACACAAACAGAAAATAATAATACAGCAGAAAAAGCTATAGAAAATTTTTTCACAAAGCACCTTTAAGAATAAAATATACCAAAGAATAAAAACTTATTTTTGATGCAACAATATAACAGGCTTTTTGAAAAATTCTAGGACATTTAAACCATATAAAGAAATCGCATTCACCACATAATATGATGTCATTATAGAACAAGAGACAAATAATCGTTCCATCCAAACAATCGAAATTAACTTAATCCAATACTCAGGCATGCTTGGTACCAAATAAATCCACAACACTGAGCCAACAGCATGCATCAAAAAAGATGCCCCCAAAGCTCTTAAAAAAAGATTATCAATTCTAATAACAAAAATTATCATTGGAATTAACCAATAAAAAGAAAATAAAAAAGCTTGGCCACCGACGGGATTCATAATAAATAATGATATGCATAAAACAGGAACCACAACCCACAAAAACAGGCTTTTTGACCGGAAACTAAGTGTTCCAATCAAAGTAGGCAAATAAGTGCTTGGCAAACCACCGAATAACGCGAATTTAAAAGCGGATCGAGCCAAAATCAAACCTCCAAAAAGGCCTAAAGGCATAAAACTAGCCAAACCTGGCACAGAAGAAGCAAAAAATGTTGAAAAGCCACACCCTGAACCCCCAACCAACAGCCTTTTGCCCAAAAAGCCTATAAATAGTACACTATATAGAAATAAACTAATCATTTTATTCAAATTAGAGCGGTTCATTAAAACTCCTTTAATTAGTTAAGCGGTTTAACAATAGATTACTTTACCAATATATATAAATTTATAAACTTAGAAAATTGAGAGAATATAAGAAGGAAAAATATGAAATATAAAGCAATTATCTTCGATATGGATGGAACCATAATCGACACAAATCACATTTGGGAAAAAGCCACCGAAATATTATTAAAACAAAAATTAGGGTCTTTTCCTACAAGTTTAAAAGATGAAATTTGCATGGAAACCCATGGTCAATGTCTTGCAAACAGCTGTTTAATTATAAAAATGAAAGCAAATCTAACTGAAGATGTGCCAACACTAATTCAAGAAAAGTTAAAAATAGCTGACGAACTTTATAGAACTGGCACCAGCCTTATGCCTGGATTTGCCGAATTTCATAAAAAAATACAGACTTTAAACCTAAAAACAGGTATTGCCACCAATGCAAGTAATTCAACAATTAGAATTACAAATGAAGCCTTAAATTTAAAACAATTTTTCAATGAACATATTTATGGAATTTCTCATGTTAATTATATTGCAAAACCAGCACCAGATTTATACCTGCATACAGCAAAACAAATTGATGTATCTCCAGAATACTGCATAGCAATTGAAGATTCTCCATCAGGAGTTAAAGCCGCTAAATCTGCAGGAATGTTCTGCATTGGATATAATTCTTCTAAAGATAAAAATGCCCTAAAAGAATGCGATATCATAGTTGATAGCTATGATGAAATTTGCTTAGATCAAATACTAATCAGATCAAAGGTTAAATAAAGACTCACAATTCCGACCCACATGCTCAAAGTAAGGGGTGTTTGTCCCCAATGCCTATAAATGCTAAAGTAAAACTATATGTAAATAAAGCCCCGACTTAAAATACCCGGGGTTTTTTGATCACAATAATAAATATTTTATTCATAAACTTGAACTTGGAGGTTTAAAAATGAAAAAGGCAATATTAATTCTTACAATGCTGCAAGCAGTCGGATTGACAGCCTTACCGTTTGTTAAAGATAAAAAACATGAGTCAGCATTAGAAATTTCCAAAAAAACAAAAGACTCATTCGCTCAAGCAACACCACAAAACAGTGTATTCATGTTTGATTTACACGGTGTTGTAATAACAAAATCAAAAAGCAAAATTGAATTAGCTTTCTTGTCATGGAAAATGGCTAAGTGGAAAACACTTTCAAGCTTAGTTCTTCGCCCAATAACTGTTTTGTGCGTAGCCAAAGATATTTATAAAATGCAAAGAGAAAACAAAAAATGCGGGCAACAATATTTTGATGAAATTGCCAACAAATATCCTCAATTAGGCCTAAATCTCGATGATCTTTACGATTATGACACAATCCATTCGCTTAACCCCAAAACGGTTGAATGCATAAGGCAATTAAAGGCCAAAGGCTTTCAAACCGGTGTATTTACAAATATGGGAGATAAAGCTTACGAACAAAAACTCTTAACAAGATTTCCAGAATTAAAATACCTACTTGGAACTAAAGGCTACAACCCAAATGCCGCATGCAACTATGCATCAAAACCAAATCCAGAAAGCTGTGATTGCTTTTTAAATAAATTGAAAAATGATTTCGGTCAAAAATCATTCAATGGCAAATTACAAAATGTCTACTTTATAGATGACAGACCCAAAAACATTATTGAAGCCATAAAGCATAATCCAATTAGGCCTTACTATTTTACATCTGCAGAGCAATTTGAAAAAAATATAAAGAAAATTAAATAAATCATATCGTTTCAAACAAATTAAAAAAGGCTCGCGTAATTGTGAGCCTTTTTTATGCAAAAACTCATAATCCAAAGTCTCTTTTTTTTAGTTAAATATTTTTATTTATAAGTATCCCTATAAACATTACAACCCTCTGGCGCAATCCACCCAAGATCATAACCCTTAAAGTTATTTCCAACTATTGTTATAGAATACAAACTCGATGGAAACTTAAGATCATTAAGATTATTCAAACTAGTTAAATTATTATTATTTAAATAAATATACTGCAAAGATTCAAGTAAATGCCATCCCTTAGGAAGCTCATTAAGTTGATTATTACTCAAGTTAATACTCAAAATAAATTCTCTAAACTGAGAAGTTAACCCAAGAAGAATTTTTTCCAAATCAAAACCTTGAGCTACAAATTCATTGTATTTGCCACTAGAAAGATTAAAGGAAATATAGCGTTTTTTAATCGCTATGCCATTTTTTAAAATAAAGCCTTTCTCTCCTGGCATATATTCACCCCTTGATTTATGCTCATAAACTTTTAAACTTGTAGCAATCATATGTTGCACTCTTTCTGGCAACTCACTCGCACCCCTTACAAAAATTCCTTCCTCAGCCCACAAAAAACTTTGAAATAAAAATATTAAACAAAAAAAACTTGTATATTTCATAAAAATCTCCTTAATAAAAAATCTATTAATACAATTCATAGTTAATAAATATTTAAAAGATTATTGCTATCAGACTTAAACTTTTGTTAAAAACAATAGATGAATCTTAATTTATTTGTTAGGGGGAAAACAATGATAAGTAAAAAAAAATTCTTTTTTACACTTACACTCGTTATTTTGGTGCTTTACGGGACAACAAAAACAATCAAGTGGTACAAAAAATACTCCAACAATATGGAAGTGATAAACATGATAAAAAATCCAAATCCACAAAACACCATAATAGCATTTGACCTACATGGCGTACTTCTTGAAAGAGATGATTGTACAATTCTAAAGCGCAGCATCAAAGAACTTTCTTGGAACAGAATTAAACTTCTTTTTACAACAGCCTTGGCTTGGGACATGTTAAAACTAAAATTAACAAAAGCAAATAGTGCTGAACAGTGGATAAATGAACTTGCAATAAAATATCCTGCCCTAAATTTAGACACTGAAAAAATTATAGATATAACCAATGAGCAATATCCAAAACAAGAAACGGTTGACGTCCTTGAGATACTAAAAAGCAGAGGTTACAAATTATTTGTATTTTCCAATATAGGAGAAAACAGCTTTAAAGGAATTGAAAAAAAATTTCCAAAAATTTTTAAAAACTTTGATGGTGAATACGTTTGCAAAGCTGAAGATGATTATATTTCAAAACCAAATCCAAAAGCCTATGAAAACTTTTTAAAAACCATCAATAATAAATACACAAGAGAATTCAAATATGTCATATTTGTTGATGATAGATGGGATAATATAAAAACAGCCAAAAGGTTCGAACAAATAAAGCCTATCGGTTTTCTTTCTGCAGAACAACTAGAAGAAGATCTTACAAAAACTGGTGTTCTATAAAATCTGGCCTTTTTTTATCCTCTTAGAGGTTGCGCTACCTCATGTTAAAATTTAAATTTTACAACATCATCTCCTTATGAATAATTCAAAACAAGAGTGTTTTATAAAAATTTGATATTTAATCAAACACACAATATAATCAACTAAATATTAAAAAATCTAATCTGGATATAAAAATGAACCTAATTAAATACATTTTCGTCTATAACTTTGTTCATCATGGCCACTTTGGCCAAATTTAATTTTTTATATCAAATCCTTTTTTATTCTTTACACTCTCAAAAGCCATCTGATAGGCTACAAAAACAATTTAAAAATTATTAAAAAATTTTAAGGAAAATCATGAATTTAATGATATTTTTCCCAGTTATAATTGTATTAAACATAATTTATTTCACTGTTGGAATAATAGCATCAAGAAACGTTTCCAATAACGAAGATTACTTTCTCGCCGGCAGAAATTTGGGCTTTTTTGCCGTCACATTCACATTAATTGCCACACAATTAGGTGGATCATTGATAATCGGAGGTTCTGATGCTGCCTTTAAACATGGTTACTCAGGAATCTTATATGCAGTTGGTATTGGAATTGGTTTTCTACTTTTAGCCCTAGGCTTTGCATCTAAATTACAAAGTATGGGTGTGGCAACAGTGGCAGAAATATTTGAAACAAAATATAATTCACCAAGGCTAAAACAATTAGCTTCCTTAATTTCTATCATTTCTTTATTTGGCATTTTAATTGCTGCGGCAGTAATGGCCTCTAAAGAATTAATTACCACACTTGGTGCTTCAAATGAATTATTCTTTTTATTTTTTTGGGGACTTGTTATCTTTTACACAATGGCAGGAGGATTACAAGCAGTCACCATGACGGATGCCGCACAAGTTATATTTATTATAATCTCTATTGGTAGCATATTTTTATATGATCTTTGGTGCAATGGCACAACGTTTTTTACACAAGCATCTGTAGCCAAATCTACTGGCCTTTTTACATCATATCCAAAAGCAATTATCACATTTATTGCCCCTGCACTTTTTTCCATTATTGAACAAGATATTGCTCAAAAATTTTTTGCGACAAAAAATAAAAAAACTGCCGTACTTTCAGCACTTTGCGCAGGAATTTTTATAATAGCCTTTGGATTCATACCTGTTTATTACGGCATGAAGGCAAAAATGCTAGGCCTTGCAATACCAACAGGTGGAAGTCCATTTGTATCAATTCTTGAACAGCAAAGTTCTGAATTTATTTTTGTCCTGATTATATGTGGTATAATTGCCGCAATTGTTTCTACCGCTGATTCCCTTCTATGTGCAATCAGTTCAAACATCGCTCAAGATTTTAATATTTCTTTTTTCAACTTCAATAAACTCACCATCTCAAAAATACTTACCGCAATAGTTGGAGTTTGCGCAGTCGCTGCTTCTTATCTATTTGAAAAGGAAGGTATTCTCAATCTTACAGTAGAAAGTTATGTTATATCTGTTGCGTGTACCTTAATCCCAATTTTATTTGTTTTTTTCAAAAAAGAAGTAAAAAAACGAGCCGCCATTTTTGCTTTTACATTTGGATTAGGATCTTTTATTATTCTAAAGTTTTTTGTAATACCAGGTATTCCATCGGATCTTGCAGCAATTTTGATTTCTTTAATTGGCTACCTCATTGGAGATTTAATTTAAAAAAACACCTTAAAGTTATTTAAATCTTTTTTCTAATTCCATTAACTGTTTTCGCAGTTCAGGTAATTTTTCATCTATCCAATCAAGTTCCAATGCAGGCTCAATATTTGTTTTTGAATTGGTACTTAATGCAGGCTTAGAAAGTTCAAACGCGCCTGGTTCAACTATTTTAACGTCATAAATTTTTTCATTTAAGTATGCATAGTTTTTATGCGCATCAAAAACATCGCCTAACTCTATATCCAACTTTTTAGCATTCAATCGATTTTTAGTATCTGCATTACCCTGGGCTGCGTAGACCAAACCGTTTTCGGCAATATTAAAATTATATCGAGGAACAATATTCATCCCCTCGATTTCTGTTGTAAGCTCATACACCCTATTCAAACATTTTTGAGCATTTTCTTTGCATTCAACAAAATCAGCCGGTTTAAGTTCACCCATAGATTTCAAACCTTTTCTACCAACTGCTTTAGGATAAATAACCATTATTGGAAGAACATTACCTTTATCATCTTTAGCTGGAAAAGTCTTAAACTTTGGTGTCCAAATTTTCATATGCGTAAAAAGTTCCAAAAATTCTTGATCTGATAAAAGTTTTTCAACAATAATTGGAATATCTTTTTTATTTTTTGGCATTAAATGGATTTTATAAGTACAAGCATATATTTTTAAATTATCTTTTGATGTTTCAATATTATTATGGTTTTTAATATTAACTACAGAATCTATTAACATCTTATCTGGCGCAGACGGCAAAACTTCCAGATTATAATTTATTAAAAAAAGCCATTCTTTTTTACTAGGATCAAAATACACCAAAAATTTCTCATTACCTTGCTTTGTCGCTTGCAATACATCATGTAACACCTCTTGCTCGACTAAATTAATAATTGGTTGCACATAACGTTTCAAACTCTCTTTTTCTAAAGGCGAACTAGACACAATTTCAGTAGCCCAGCTAAAAAGAAATAGAAAAAGTGCATTTATTTTTACAAAATTCATATTTATTCTTTCACATTATTGTAAATAATTCATACACCAATTCCATACCTTATCTAACATACCATCTTTAGGGTAAACCAACTCAAATTTACCTGGCTCAGCAATTTTGACACCATAAATAACATTGTTTAAATAAGCCCAATTTCTTTTTTTATTAAAAACTTCATCTAAGTTAATATTTTTTTCTTTACATTCTTTATCATTTATTAAAGCGTATTTATCATCAGCATTACCTTGAGCAACATAAATCAAATCAGATACCTTGCTATTAAATCTGGGTGTAAACCCTTTTAGTCCCTCAAATTGTTTAGTTAATTTTACAACCCTATTTAAACAATTTTGAGCATTTTGCTTACATTCTGTAAAATCCGTTGGCTTTAATTGATCCATAAATGTAAATTTATTTCTCGAAATAACTTTTGGATAAATAACAATTATAGGAAAATTATTTCCTAATGAATCTTTTTCTGGGTACCCATTACAACGAGTAGCCCAAAATTTTAAAGCATAAAAAGAATCTACAAATTGCTGATCAGATAATAATATTTCCAATATCTTAGAAATATCTTCCTTATTTTTTGGCATCAAATGAATTTTATAAACACAGGCATAACAAAACAATGAATCTTTCCAGGCTTTAATTTTTTCCAGACTATGATTTTTACCATCCTTAAATCCAATAACCGAATTACTTAACTTAGAAAAAGAAATTGAATCAATTTGATTTAACGCTTGATTTTTCACAAATGGAAAATATGGATCACCCAAATCATAAAAATAAAAATATTTGTTTTTAAAATGAAACTCAACACCTATTTTATATTGTAGACTCACTATTTCTTTTGCACATTCTTGCAAAGTTTTAAATGATCCAGATTCTGTTTTCAAATTTATAGGTTTTTCAAATGTATCAATTTTTATTGAGTCCTGTTTTAAAGGGCCTGTTTTTAAATTAAAACAGAAAGAAGAAAACAATAAAAATAACAAAAATATTCTAAAGCTTTTCACATAAATCCTTTATTTTTTTAATAATTATATCTAAATCATCTTCAACCGTTATAATATCAGCATATTCCTTTAAAATAGCACCCGAATGAACAGCCTTTTGAAGCATATTAATAAGATGATGCCAATAATCACTTCCAACTAAAATAACTGGGACTCGCGCAAGCTTATTTGTTTTTATAAGGTCTGCTACCTCAAAAACTTCTTCCAATGTTCCAAAGCCTCCTGGAAAAACAACAAAAGCCTTCGAATAATAAATTAACAGATACTTACGAACAAAAAATGTTCTCACCCTAAAAAACAAACCCATGCAATCACTTCTAAAATCTTCATTTACACCATCAACCCCAATGCCAGAACTTAAAGAAATATCACAACTTGCCATACCACAATTAACACCATTCATGGTACCAGGACCACCACCTGTTAAAAGTGAAAACCCAGCCGCATGCAATTTTTTTCCAAAATCATACGCCTGTTTTACATAAATACTTTCATCTGCAAATCTTTTTCCTCCAAAGACTGTTACTATAGGTTTTTTAATTTTAAATAATCTATAGTAGCCACAAAACAGATCTACCCCTATTCCTAATCCTTTAAAAAAAAGCCTTAACGACTCACCTAAAAACACAATCTCTCCTTATTTTTTATTTTTTTCGTTACCTTCTTCAACATGTTCCGTATAAATCTCATGTAACTTTTTAGTTAAAGAAATATGCGTCTCCATATCACCCTTACAAGCCGTACATAACAACTTTAAGGCCATATCTAAATCATCAGTCAAAACAAACAAATTAAAATCTTTTTCGCGAATCATACCTTCTTTTAATGCCGATTCTTTCATCCATTCCATAAACTTTTTCCAATAATCAACTCCTATTAAAACAATAGTATTTTTTGCTATACGCTTTGTTTGCATTAAAGTTAAAATTTCTGAAAATTCATCAATTGTTCCAAATCCTCCTGGAAACACGGCGAATGCGGAGGAATATCTTACCAACAACCATTTACGAGCAAAAAAATATTCAGTCAAAATAACTGGTGAACAATGATTCAAGAGTTCTTCTTCCAAACCCTTAACACCTATACCTAAAGAATGCACATGACCGTCATTATTAACTGCTGCACCACAACTTGCTGCCTCCATAATTCCAGGCCCACCCCCTGTTATTACAGAAATTTCATTTTGAGCCAACATATGGCCAAGATCAAATGCCTTTTTTGCATAAAAATTATCTTGTTTAAAACGACTCCCTCCAAAAATAGTAACAACAGGTTGTGGAAGTTTTGATATACCCCAAACACCACGAATAACTTGGAACATAACTTTAAATGAGTACCAAAGAATATATGGGATCATACTTAAAAATTTAAAAATTTGCATTGTCTCTCCTTTGTTAAACAATGCCTATACACTTCAAAAAATCAAAAATAAAATCAAGAAATTAGACTTAATCTCAAAATTAAGCCTAAAAAACAAGTATCATAAAAATAGAAAATGGATCAAATAAAAATTAGGTAAAATAATATTATTATATTTTACTTATCAAATTTTGTAGAAATGACATCGCTAAGATTCATATTCATCTTTGAAAATTTATTTTTAAGGCAAGTTACAATTTCTTGTAAAATTCCTGCTGATTTATTATCGCTATAATTAATACCTAAAGTCTCATTAAACATACTTATGATATTTTGCCTATTCAATCGAATTGCCAAGTCGACAGGTGATTCATTATTAATATCTTCTTTTAGTGAAATAACCCAACCCATATAATATTTTTTTTTCGCAATATAATAATGCAAAATTCCTAAAATAATTTCAGGTTTATCAAATTCAACCAAATAATGAATAACATTTTTACCATCTACCGACAAATTCTCTAATGGTGAAAACAAATTAAGAAAAATAGCCATATGTTCAGGGCAATCGGCAACTATTAAATCAGGAATAAATTGAATAAGTAACCGTAAAAGAGCCGCTTTATCACCAACAAAGTTTAATTTTAAATTTTCAAAAAAAAATTTTTTTACAGATTCATCTTTTACTCGCGGCATAAACAAACATGCCCACTCCAATTTGTTACCTAATGCAAAACAACATTTATCAGATATCAAATCCAACACCAATTTTTCAGGTGACTTAATTTCTAAATAACCGTGCTTATATTTTATTTTCCAAGCAACCAAATAAGACAAATCTTTTTCTCGAATAATTGAAATAACCTCTTTATTATGAGCTATTCTTTCATCATATGACTCAGAACACAAACTACCTAAAGATAAAAAACAAGAACAAAGGCCTATAATAGACAACCTAAGAAATAATTTTCCAAACATCCAAAAAATCCTGTATTTGCATTTGCTGGGCCCTTAATTTTAAAATATTTTCATCTATTTTTTCAAATGGATAATGAGCTTGTTTTAAATTATTAAGTAACGTCCGTCTTGGTTGTAAAAAACACATTTTTATAAACTTCCAAAATTCTTCTGAATTTGGAATGTCCTGAACATTTTGTTTTGTCTTAAAATAAATCAATCTAGAATCTACTTTTGGTGGTGGTTCAAATGCATCTGGTCTAACTTTCTCCATCAATTCCCAGTCAAAAAAATATTGTAAAAATAAAGATGGATAACCATAGCCACGGCCACCTTTTTTAACAATTTTTTGAGCAACCTCTTCCTGCACCATAACAACACCTTCTTTTATTAGATGTCTGTGCTGTTGAAAGCGATATAATATTGGAAAAGTAACTTGATATGGCAAATTGGCAAGCACTACCCATGGTTTATATGACTCTAATGTAGAAAAATCAATATCTAAAAAATTTTCCAAATAAACTGTTAACTTTTTATCTGATTTATATTTTTCTCGAACAAAGTCTGCCCAATCAGGATCAATTTCAAAAACCCAAAGACGTGCAATGTTTTGTTCTAAAATTGGACCCGTTAAAAAACCATCACCACAGCCTATTTCAAAAACCGAAGTCTCTTTATCTAAGCCAACTTTTTCAATCATATGGTCAACCACTGATTGCTTACGCAAAAAGTGTTGACCATATTGTTTTTTTATTTTTAAACCTGAACTTTTAACCATTCCGTCCTATTTAAGCAAAGCATCTTTAAAGAAATCTAACTCCTGTAACACTTTACCTGCGCCCTTAACAACGCAAAGAAGAGGGTCTTCTGCCAAAGTAACTGGCAAACCTGTCTCTTTGGAAATCAATTTATCAAGACCACGCAAGAGAGATCCACCACCAGCCATAACAATACCTTTATCAACCAAATCAGAAGACAGTTCTGGTGGTGTATTTTCTAAAGCTACACGAACAACATCAACAATATTAGCAATTGTTTCTAACAATGATTCATTAACTTCTTCTGTAGTCAAATTAATAGTTTTTGGAACACCTGTAACAAGATCCCGGCCCTTTACAGGCATAACTCTTGAATCAGAATCCATCATAACAGAACCAATTTGTATTTTAACTTGCTCTGCAGTTCTTTCACCAATCAACAAATTATATTTTCTCTTTACATACTGAACAATTGCTCTATCCATTTCGTCACCACCAACACGAACAGATCTGCAAAACACAACATCTTTCAATGTTAAAATAGCAACTTGTGTTGTGCCGCCACCTATATCCACAACCATGCTTGCTCTAGGTTCTTGAACTGGTAAACCTGCACCTATTGCAGCTGCCATTGGTTGCATAATTGTATAAACTTCTCGTGCGCCAGCTTGTCTTGCTGTATCTTCAACAGCACGTCTTTCAACTTGGGTGATACCTGTTGGAACACCAATTATCATTCTTGGACGAACTAAAGTTCTTTTATTGTCATGAACAACAGAAATAAAATGACGCAACATACTTTCTGCTAACTCAAAATTTGCAATAACTCCATCACGCAATGGACGACAAGCAACTATGCTTTCCGGAGTTCGGCCCAACATCTGTTTAGCTTCTTTTCCTGCGGCAAGAACAATATTTGTATTAGCCTTTACAGCTACAACGGAAGGTTCATTTAAAGCTATCCCCTTATTGCGAACATAAACCAATGTATTGGCTGTTCCCAAATCAATAGCCATATCATTTGAAAAAAAACTAAACAATCTTGTTGCTGGAATAAATTTTCCAAAATTCAAGAATGATTTTGATTTACTCACGGTTAGACCCTCTTGAAATCACTTTTTATAATTAATACCTAAACTCAAAACCTACTGCCAACTTATGTGTTTTACAGAAATTTTCTGCCCTCAACCAATGTACTGGAATATCCCAGGTAAAATGTACAAGAGCGTCTGCCCCTCCCAACTTTTCAGTTTTTCCAAAATTATACAAAGCTGTAATTGTAAAATATTCAGATCTCCAGTGCGCATATTTTTCAATGTCTTTAAAATCTGCACAAACCGTAGGATTAAACCTTTTATCAATCCAAGAATCTTTTAAATGCCAACCAATAAGATAGCGCAACTCAATACCAAAACCTTTATTTAACCCTTCTAGTCTAAAATAAGGAGAAAGCGCAAATGTAGAACCTGGTTTAATCTGAACATCTCCATATGCAACACCATAAAGAGGCATTTCACCCTTCAATGGAATTCTTTGATTACTTGTGCGCGCTGCGCGTTTACTCCAATTCAAAAACAATCCAAAAAACCAATCTTCTTTTAATTCAAATTCTGCATTACCTTCTAAGAACATTCCAAAATGTTTATCTCCAGAAAAAGGTATCGAAGCCGGCGCTTGTGGATTTCTTTGTACACCAATTGGGAAAATTACACCTATTTTTACACCGGCATCAATAGTGCGCATTTTCCAAACATATTGCCACAGATCACCATAGCGGACGTATAAAGTCATATCACCAAAACCCGTACTGCTCCAAACACCGCCCTCAAGACCAAGATCTCTATTAATTTTCAAGCGCGTTCTTTCAATTTCCAATAATTCTGAAGGTCCAAGATAATTTAAATTTTTAGTATTTAATTCAAATTTGTTTTCAGAAGCTATATGCATAAAATATGTAAAACAACCAAATGAAACATTTTTTGTAACATCTCGATTAAATCCCATCATTACGCCATAACCACTTAAATTTCCTTTAGTATAATATGGAATAGAATTTTCCATTTGCAGTTCACTTGGTAAAGGATTTGGATAGCCCATGGCAACCATAGCATTAGCTTCTTTTACCAAATCATATTTCGCACCAGATAATTCTGGAATTGAAACTTCATCACCATCTAAGCCAACCGCTTTGTAACCGGTTAATGCAAAAAGATCTACAGCCAAACCAGTTTTTTCATCAATTCGTCGTGAATACGGACGCATAAATGTTGGAAGAAAGCGATTATCAAACATCGCCTCAATACAAAATGAAGTGAAAAAAAGGATGGAAAAAATTAATTTCTTAAACTTAAACATCGTAACTACCCACTTGAAAAATTAGATTTATAACTAAGCATTTAAGACTATTTAGTTTTGCTGATTAGTCAAGAAAATCGGCACATTTGACAGCCTGTAACAACAATCAAAAGACATATCAAACCATTTAATTTTATCTAATAGAAAAAGCAGCTCTAAAATGAACTGCTTATAGAATATTTAAAATTATTAAACCATAAAAAACAATTAATTATAAATTAATTTGGTGGAGAGAGGGGGATTCGAACCCCCGATTCCGGTTACCCGGAATAACCGCTTTCGAGGCGGTCGCTTTCGACCACTCAGCCATCTCTCCAAAGCATATATTTTAAAATAAATAAAATTAAATTATAACCTAAAAAAGCCCAAAGTTATAGATTAAAATAAATTAAACAAATTTTAGCTATGCAAAAAAAAACTTTTTATGCTAGATTTGGTGCTAATTGTACTTAGGCCATATGAAGAAAATCCAGGAGAACCCTATGAATAAAAAGCTTCAGGCGGTCATTTTAGCGGCTGGACGTTCCAGCAGATTCAAAACAGGTAAATCCAAATTATTAGAACAAATCTGTAGCCGAGAAATGATCATCTATCCAACTAAATTGTTAGAAAAGTTAGAAATCCCTACAACTATTGTCGTTGGATACCAAAAAGAACAGGTAGTAGAAGTCATAAAAAAATATCACAAAGACTCAATTAATTTTGCAGAACAAACCGAACAACTTGGAACTGGTCACGCCTTACTTTGTTCTAAAGAATTTTGGGAAGCCGATGACATTCTTGTAATGAATGGTGATACCCCATTAATACCTGAATGGATACTTAAAAAACTTATCGAAGAGCACAACAAACAAGATGCAGAAATAAGTTTTATTAAAGCCCACAACACCGATCCTTCAACTGGAGCTTACGGAAGAGTTGTAAGATCTGAAGGAAAAATACGAATTGTTGAACCAAAAGATTTCAGCGGTTATATAGAAGATCATCCTTTTATAAATTCTGGAATCTACATAATTAAAAAAAATTTCTTAGAAAAAACCATTTCACAAATCAATAACAATAACAACAGCAATGAATTTTACATTGTTGATTTAATTGGACTAGCAAGTGAAAAAGGTCTAAAAATTGGAATAGTTCAAGCTCCTTTCGACTTAATGCGCGGTGTAAACACACTCAAAGAGCTTTGGGCCGCAGAACATATCAAACGCTCTGAATTAATTAAATATTGGATGGAAAAAGGCGTAAGATTTAACGTTGCACAAAACGTACACATCGACTTAGATGTAGAAATCGGACCTGGTACAACAATTGGAAGTAGTGCGCAGTTATTTTCGGGTACAAGAATTGGTGCAAATTGTGAAATAAATTCGTTTTGCAGTCTTATAAATTGCATTGTTGAAGATAATGTAATCATACATACACACTGCTCCCTTTCAAACTCTGTAATTAAAGAAGGTGCTCAAGTTGGACCATTTGCATTTATAAAAGGCAACTCAGTCATTGGAAAAAATTCACACATTGGAAGTTTTGTAGAAGTAAAAAACAGTATAATAGGTGAAGATTCCGAAGCTAAACACTTAAATTTCTTAGGTGATGCTGAAATAGGAAACAAAGTAACAATTGGTGCTGGCACAATTACATGTAACAATAATGGTTATGAAAAATTAAAAACAAAAATAGAAGATGAAGCTTTTATTGGAAGCAGCAACTCTCTTGTTGCCCCTGTTACAATAGGCAAAAATGCTTTTACAGCTGCCGGATCTGTAATAACAGAAGATGTTCCTGAAAAAGCATTGGGTATCGCAAGAAGCAGACAAATTAACAAGCCAGATTATGCTCCCAAAATAAAAGAAAAAATAAAACATCAAAGCAGTGATAAAAAAAATCTATTCATAGGCGCAATTAAAACAACAGAAAGCACTCAAACAACCGAATGATCAAATTCATACATACAGCCGACATACATTTTGGAATGGAAAACTATGGCAGAGTGGATGCCCAAACAGGCATCCACTCTCGACTTTTAGACTTCAATAAAGCATTTGAATTTTGCATCAACAAAGCAATTGAAGAAAATGTCGATTTTTTTTTGTTTGCAGGTGATGCTTACAAAACAACAACGCCATCACCAACTCAACAAAAATTATTTTTTAAAAACTTAATGAAATTACATAAGGCAAATATCCCCGTTGTAATAATTATCGGCAACCATGATAATCCTTTAAGTTTTGGAAAATCTAATTCCTTAGAAATTCTTTCCGAACTTCCTATTGAAAATTTTCATATATTTTCCAAACCTGGAATTTTAAAACTTGACACCAAAAATGGCCCTATTCAAATTGTTGGAATTCCTTGGCCAACACGTAATAACTTAGCAACATCTGAAAAACATATGCACAAAAACTCTGAACAAATAACACAATATATTTCTGAATCAGTCACAGCATTAATTCACAATTACGCAAAACAATTGGATGCATCAATCCCATCTATTTTAGCAGCGCACTTAACAGTAGCTAATGGGATATTTTCTGGTTCTGAAAAGCGAGCAATTTATGGCACAGATCCGGTTTTTTTACCATCTGATCTTGCCATCAAACCATTTGATTACGTTGCACTAGGCCATCTTCATAGACATCAAAACTTAAATCCTAATGGATATCCAAATCTAGTTTATTCAGGATCAATTGAGCGAGTAGATTTTGGTGAGCGAAAAGAAAAAAAAGGATTTTGTTTAATATCGATTCAAGAAAAAAATAAAACATCTTATGAATTTATAGAAACGCCAACCCGCAATTTTATTCAAGTAGATGTCAAACTCATTAAAGGCGAAGATCAAACAAAACAAATATTAAATGCGCTTTCAAAATATAATTTAAACGACGCAATTTTAAAAATTATTTACCACATTCCAGAAGGTTGTGCGGACAAAGTAGATTTAAAAGAAATAAATACAGCATGTGCAAATGTAATGGAATTAGTCGGAGCAATTCCCATTCGGACCCAAACTGAACGCATCTTCCGCGCAAGCGTAAAAACAGAAATGACATTAGAAGAGCTGCTTGCTAATTATTTTAATTCAAAACCTGAATTAAAATGTAAAAAAGAAGCCCTCATTAAGAGGGCTATGGAATTACAAGAAGAAGCTTTAAGCAAAGCTGACGAAGAATTATAAATAAACCACAGAAGATTCTTCCAATAATTTTTTATTATGCTCAGTAAGCATTGATTCGTATTTTTCCATTCTTAAAATATTTGCTATTTCAATTTTTCTATCTTTTAATGGTACGCTTGTTTCTTCTATTTTTTTCTTTAATCGAACCAATTCAAATCCATTTGCAGTTTCTTGAGAAAATGCAACTTGATTTTCCATCATTTCCAATACAAACTTTTTTTGTTCCGAGATTTCCGAAGCTTTTAGTTCCACATCAGTACCCCACTTCAAATCATTCAACCCTTTACCCGTAGCAATAAAGTTATCAACTTCTTTTTTTATTAATTTAGGGTCTTTTTTATCAGAAAAAGGAACTAATGCTTTTTGAATTATGTAAACAGCCTCTATTTTTTTTGGATGTTCATTGTAATATTCTGTAATAGCATCATCCGTTACAACCAATCGTGAAGTTATTTTATAATCAAGCAAAGTCCTGATGGCATTCATTTTTTCAAACCAAGAAAGACCTTCATCGTAAGTATAACCATAGGCCTTAAACATTTTTTTTATATCATCTAAAGATAATTTATTTTCTTTTTGAATATTCTTTAAAAACTTTTCTGTTTCTTCTTTTTTTGGAACAACTTTAAATTTTTCTGCCTCCATAAAATTTAATTCATCAACAATAAGATCTTCTAATGTACGTTTTTTTCCATCAATTCCCATCCGCTCAACATCAGACTTGGTAATAACCTTTGTGCCTTCTGTCCCGTAAACAATAGCCAATGCCTTATCAATAATTTCAACACCAGGTTCATTTAAAATTGATTGCGCTAATTTATTCTCATTTATTTTATCAACAGGCTCAACTTGATTTATAAACGTAGCCTCTTTATTGCTTATTTGATTATCTACCTGAATATCTTGGGCCAACACTCTTAAACTATATAATAAAGATAAAGCTAATTTTTTTTTCATTTTATTCCTTCCAATTTAAACTCCAAATTTAATTGATTTCTTTGTATATATCATACAACTCACAATTAACAAACAGCTGCGCAAGAAGATTGTAACGTAAAATTATTTTTAATACAAAAAAGGGGAAAGCTTTTGAGCGATCCCCTCTTTTTAAGTTTATATAAAATAAAACTTATTTAACTTCTTTGTCTTCTGTCATTTCATCAGCAGGAGCAACTTCTTCAGACTTTTGATTTTGCAGAGACTTCATTAATTCAGCCATATCAGGTTTTGAACCAGCCATTTTTTCAAAAAATTCATTATTTTCTTCTAAATTAAACTGAGCTTTGAGTTCATTAATCTTTTGAGCCAACATCATATTTTTCTTTTGTGCTTCAAGGCTTTGCTTTAAAAGATCTTTAACATCTGCCAATGGTAAGAATTTACCATCTTTATCTTTCAATGCAGGAGAAACATTTTTTTGTTCATCATATAATTTTTGAATTTCTTCATCTGTTATTTCTACAACAAGGTCTTTTGCAAAGTATTTTCTTGCTAAAGCTTTTTTCAAAAACTCAAGATTTTGATTGTATTCTTTTTGATATTCTTCTAATTTTTCAATTTGTTTTTTTTCAGCCCATGCCAACAATAATTCTTCTGCCAACATTTGATTGAAAATATTTTTCATTGCACCCGGAATTGATTTTAATGCTTCAACGTTACCACCCATTTGAGCAGCTGCATACATTTCTAAAAGATCATTTAATTTTTTTTCTGTAATAACAGACTTGCCTTCAATTTTCAATAAAACCAAACTGCCATCATCTGCAGCTGATTTTTTACCTTTAAGAAAATCTAAGCATCCTGGGGTAAAAATTAAAGATGTTATAACTAGAGAAAGACTCAATGTTTTTACAATATTACGGTTCATTTTTTTGACCCTTTTTTATTTGTTTTCTCAATATTATGCATCTACCACACAGTAAAATTCACTATTGAGAAAAATAAAATATAAACAACGAAAGATCAGATTATCACAGAAAGAAAACAGATGCAAAATACAAATTAAAAATTAACCTTCGGTAAATTCGTCATAAACGTCTTCTTCAGCAGCAGCTTCTTCACGATAAAAAACATACAACCCTAAAAAAACAATTGCTGTCGAAACGTAAAATTCATAACCTATATGTTCACCAAAAAAATACCATCCAAAAATTGCAGCAAAAATTGCTTGTGAAAAACTTGCAAAAGAAAGAAACGTGGATGTATATTTTTTTGTCAAAGCCCCAAATAAATTGTAACAAACAACATTACTTATCAAGATTGTTCCAGTCAAACTCCATGTAAAGTCAAAAATATTTGAAACAACTAAATCTCTACCAAGTAAAATAGCAAATATAAAGGATAAAATACCTGCACTAAGCATCGATGCACCATTAACCATCATAGGAGGATAACTATTAAATTTAATTAACTTCCTCATTAAAATCCATCCATAACATTGGGAAAAAACACCCAACAGGGCTAATAATTCACCCAAAGAAAGCCAAGAAAAAATACTTCTAATATCCTCTTCTGGAGCAGATGCAAAAACAATTGGAAGAATTCCAATAAAACCAATACATAAACCCAACCACTTTTTAAAGTTCATTTTTTCAGAAAACAAAAAATAAGAAAGCAATGCTGTCACAAAAGGCCCTATATTGTACATTAAACATGTTTTGGAAGTTGAAACGCCCAAATCAAACGCCATAAATCTAAGGGTATAACCTAAAAATGGCCCAAAAAGAGTCAACTGAACAAACCATTTAAGATGACGTCTCTTTAAAATAAAATTATGTTTTGCAAAAACATATTGGTACATCAAAAGGAAAAAGCCTGCCAAAGCCATTCGCATACCGTTTGCAAGAAATGGACTTGATGAGCCCACAAGAACTTTGCCCATAGTAAATGAACTAGCAAACAAAGCGTAAAGAAAAAAAACTAAATACATAAAACATCCCCCGATTTATTTTGCGAAAAATAAAAAGACTTATCCCCACATTTAACAGTGGGGTTATTCAAATTAAATTCGAAATTGGTTTGGAAACATATAATTGAAAACAGTACCACATATAAAATCAATAGTAAACTATTTAATTAAGTATTTAAATGTGATAAATTGAATCAATAAATAATTGTACAGGGGGAAAAAGGATGAATATGAAACAAATTATCGGAATTACTTTATTAAGCTCACAATTAAGCCACACATCCATATTAAAAATAGGTCACCGTGGAGCTTGTGGATATGAACCAGAAAACACTCTGGTTTCATTCAATAAGGCCATCGATCTTGGATGTGATGGCATCGAACTAGACATTCATAAATGTAAATCTGGACAGCTCATTGTATTTCACGACGAAAACCTATGTCGCCTAACTACATCAAGCAAAAAAATTTCAGAGCTCAAACTCTCTCAACTTAAAAAATTAAAAGTGCGAGAAACGCAACTAATACCTACATTAAAGGAAGTCTTTGATTTAGTTGATAAAAAATGTTTCATAAATATCGAGCTTAAAGGACTTGGTGTCGTTGATGCGTTGGTTGAATTAATTAACGAATACATAAAAAACAAAGGATGGGATTATAACAATTTTATAATTTCTTCTTTTGATTTAAATATGCTAAAAGATTTTCACACCAAAATGCCAAATATTAGAATCGCGGCTTTATTTAGCCAACCAACAATCAAAGATGTAGAAATAACAAAAGAATTGGGCGCACACGGCATAGTGTCAAATAAGAACAACACCACTCAAGAATTGGTGGATGAAGCTCATAAAAATGGCCTTTTTATCTGGGTTTATACGGTAAATGAAGCGGAAGATATCAATAAAATAAAAGCCTTAGGCGTAAATGGTATAATTTCTGATTTTCCCGATAGAATCTAAACAACTCGAGCTCCAACAACTGCTGTTATAGAAGCTGGATTTAATTTAACCAACTCTTTAGCGGCGTAAATTAACGTTGAACCCGTCGTCATTAAATCATCAACCAAAACAACATGCTTTCCTTCTACTTCTTCTTTCGCCCAAGTGGTTGCAATAAAAGCATTTTTTAAGTTTTGACCGCGCGCTTTTTTAAATAAAAGAAACTGAAAGCGAGTCATCTTTTGACGCTTCAATAAATTCAAAACAGGTTTGCCACTTAATTTAGAAATCTCATTTGCCATCTCTTCTGCCTGATTAAAGCCACGCTTTGCATATCTAGTCCAATGCAAGGGAATAGGAATTAAAATATCAAACTCTACGTTTTGTAAATTCGTTTCAGCCCAAACAAGTTTACCCAAAGCCTTACTAGCCAATCTATTTTGCCAAGCCTTTGCAAGAATCAAACTTTTAACAGGGTATTCATAGTTAGAAACAGCAAATACATTCATCCAATGATTTTGCGTAACAGAAATTCTAAATGAATTAACTCGCTTTATCCCATTAAAACAAGTCGAACAAAAAACAATTCTATGCTCAATAAATTTTTTGCAATTAAAACAAAAAGGAGGTGAAAGTAATTTTTTAAAAAAATTTATTAAACAATTAAAAAAAGTAAACAACATAAACAATCACTATATAAAAACTTATATGAAAATTATTTTAGCTCGATGATTCGAGGCCTCGATATGCTACAAATTACATAACTTAAGCAAGCAGCCTAACAATTCTAAAAAAAAGCGCAATAAAAAAGGGCTTTTTCAAGCCCTTTCAAAAAAACAACTCAAATAACTTTTTCATTTGCTTGATTTGAAAGATAACAATAAAATTGTAGCAACACCTACAACAATAGCTGTATCTGCAATATTAAACGCTGGCCAATTCCAATTTCCAATATTTATAACAATAAAATCAACCACACCTCCGTAGATAATTCTATCTAATAAATTAGAAAATGATCCCGCGATAATTAATGATTCACCCAAAATGCTTTCACCATCTCGCCACTTAGTATAAGCCAAAAAGCCAACACCTAAAGTGACTAACAAAACAAACAAGCTCACTAATACAAACGCTGTAGTGTCAGAATAATGGAACATTCCCCAAGAAACACCCCTATTCATTACCAAATCAAAAGAAAAAATCGAATTAACTTTATAATATCCCATATTAATGGACCATAACTTTGTTATACGATCTGCAAATATTGTTACTAAAAACATAGCAACACAAAATATATTATTTTTTTTCACATGTACCTTTTTATTTTTATAACGTATCAATCTTTACCTGATCTGCGCACCAATTTTTTCAAGCTTTTTTACAACCGATTTATTAACATCTTCAATTTCAGATCTTTCCATGGTTTTTTTGCTGTCACGCATAGCAAATCTGAAAGTTAAAGACTTTTTATCAAGCCAATCAGGTTTTTCAAAACGATCTACCAATTTAACATCAAAAATTCTTTTATCTGCAGAGAAAATTTCTTCAATAACATCATCTACAGTAACATTCAACGGAACAAACATACTAATGTCCAAATCAGAATCTTGATACTTGGATTCAATTTTGTATTTTTTCAATTCAGGAACAAAATTAATCAAGAATTCAGCATCCAACTCAAAAATGAATGCGTCACCTTCCCCAATTTTTAACATAAACTCGGGCGCGACTTTACCGGCAAAACCAATTGATTTTTTATCATAAAAAAGTTCAGCTGTTTGAAACTCATGAAACCAAGGTTTGTTTAATTTATCGGCCTTTATCCACTTAACTTTTTCCAAGCCCAATAGCTCGAACAATGAACAGAGTTCTGCTTTAGCCTCATAAAAATCAACTACTGTTTTTTTATCAAACATAATTCCAGCAAGACGATTTTCTTCTAAAACCTTTTTTCCCTTTTCACTCCAAACCTTCGCAATTTCAAAAAATCTTAGTCTATCTGCATTGTGATAATTTGTTTCAATATTTTTAAATAAATAAATCAAAAGATCTGTTGTTAAAATTGTTTGCTTTTCAGAAGCTGGATGCATCAATGTGACAGTTTTTTTTGGCATCCAATCAATTTGATTCAAAAAATCGGTATCTAATAAAATATAATTATTTTGCTCAAACATTCCCAAAGCAAATGCCATATGGTCTTTAATCTTTCTAGTAGCAAAAACATCTTGTAAAGAACTAGGCAAATCTTGTTTTTTAGGGAGCTCTGCAGAAATATTGTCATAACCAAAAAATCTTGCCACTTCTTCAGCTATATCTTCTTTAATTGTAATATCTTTAGCACACCTAAAACTTGGCACAGTTACCGTATATGCAATGTCTTTATCTTTTTTTGATTCAACAACATCAAAACCTATTTTTTCAAGAATTGTTTTTACAAAAACAGGTTTTAGTTCAACACCAATTTTATTTTCCAAGAATGAATGATCCACTTTAACCTTCAGCTCTCTAAGATTTTCTCCCAATGAGGAGATTTCTGTAGCCGTTTTAAAATCAAATTCTTCATCTTTTAAAATTTGAAGTAACCGCAAAATAGCAAGAACATTTTGATTCGGATCGAGTGTCTTTTCAAATCTTGCAGAAGCTTCTGTTCTAATTTTATGGTGAGCCGATGCTCTTCGGATTACACCTGCATCAAAACAAGCTGATTCTAAAAATATACTTTTTGTTTTTGTAGAAAGGCCTGAATGCAACCCTCCCATAATACCTGCAAGAGCAATAGGATCTTTTCCGTTTGTGATAACAAGATCATCTTCGTTTAATTCAAGCTTTTGACCATCTAAAATTGTAAGCTTTTCACCCTTTTTTGCCTTGCGCACTAAAATCTCGTCTGCCCCTAACTTTGCTGCATCAAAAGCATGCATTGGTTGAGAAAGATCTTGCATAACATAATTAGTTAAATCAACCATAGCATCAATAGGCTTACTATCAACTTTTAATAACCTTGCAGCCACCCACAAAATGGATGGTCTATATTCCATATGGTCAATATACAATCCGGCAAAACGTTTACATGCAACATAATCTTCAATTTTAATTCCAAATTGATTTTTTGAATTTTTTGCAGCCTTTGTCACATGTTCGGCTATATCTTTTTTTGCAATAAACTCTTTCATAGGCTTTAAAGGCAAATCTAAAATTGCTGCAACCTCACGCGCAAAGCCTCTATGTCCCCACATATCAGGACGATTAGTTAATGATTTATTATCAACTTCCAAAATATAATCTTCAAATTCAAAATCTTTTTTCCAACCACCTTCTAAAAAATTTGTTCCTTGATAATAAAAAGCTGGAAGCAAAAAATCCTTATCACAATAAAAATCGGCTGCTGTTGCCCATTCAGCACCATTACCAACTAATTTAATCATATAGGCATAACGATGGTCCAAATCAAGCCTTCGCGGCATATGGAAAAATTTATTATGCTCGGGACAAAACATTTCACCCTCGGCACCCTTAGCCTGATCTAAAACAACTAAAGAAAATATTTTGGAATCTATGGATATCTTTTTAAAATTTTCAATTTCGGCTGTTGTTAAATTAAATTTCTGCACTAGTTTTTCAATATTAACTTTTTTCCAACTAGCATCTATGTGATCAAATATCCAAGAAATAGACAGTTTCATAATTACCTCTTAACGAGAAAAAACAATTAATTCAAAACGGGTTATTTTATCTTACACAAAAAAACAAAAGTTTTAAATTTACGCACGAATCAATTTAAATTTATAATGATTGGGACAAACGGCCAACCAAGCAACCTTAGACTTTCTTTCTACCTTAAAAATTAGTTCATTCAAAATATTAATGTCTCTATCCCGGTCTCGTTCAAATTTATTTTTAACTTTCTCAGGTGCTAAATTAATTAATTCTTGCCATCTTTCTAAAAACCTAGCTATTAAACGATATAATAGCTCTTCTGTTGCTAACTTTTGCCATTCTTCCAGGACTAAAAAGTCCCTAAAAGTTTTTCTCCCTAATCCATCAATATCTTCAAATACGGGATACACTATGTCAGAAATAGAAGACATTTTTTTACTTCTCAGTCTAGAAAATAAAACTTCTCTAAACTTAAAAAAAACATTCAATTTACTTATATCTCCTGATAATTTAAACAAAGGCTCCTCCAAATTAGGACAAGAAAATGTTGAAGAATCATCTTTTTCATAAACGCCATAAATACTAAGACTTTTAGGAGGCAGAGCATCTTTATAACAAAAAATACTGGACATAAATAAACTGCAAATTAAAAATAAATATTTATACATAATTAAATCTCCAAAAGAAATAAAAACACAAACGGACCTTTAAGATAGCAACTTTTCTGCTATAATTAAATATCTAACTTTTAAATTTTACCTTTAAACAAAGGATTATATTCTTGAATACAAACTTTATTCAACAAAACATACCGCTCCAAGCTAAAAACTGGTTTCAAACTGGCGGTAATGCAAAATTTTACTGTGAACCAAAAAATACAATTGAGTTTAAAGAAGCCCTCGAATTTGCAAAAACAAATAATCTATCAATATTTGTGTTAGGCAAAGGTGCCAATATTCTAATTAGTGATGATGGCTTTGATGGCCTTGTAATTAGGCCACAAGATAAGACAATATCCACTAAAAAAACCGATAAAAATGAAATTTTAGTTACAGCCTCAGCGGGCCTAGGTCTAGATGAATTAATAGAATATTGTTTAAACAATCAAATACTTGGACTTGAAGAATTTAGTGGCATTCCTGCAACCGTTGGCGGTGCAACATTTATAAACCTTCACTACTTTCAATTCACCCTTAGTAATTTTTTAGAAAAAGCTACTCTCATTGATATAAATGGCAATATAAAAGAAGTACCTGCCTCTTGGTTTGAATTTGGATATGACAAATCAAAATTACAAAATAATGATCAATGGCTTGTTAATGCCACATTTAGATTAAAAATATGCACTCCAGAACAAGCAGAGTTTTCTAAAGGCAGAGCCTACGAAATTATTCGCCACAGAAATGCTCGATACCCAAGCACTCACACATGTGGATGCTTTTTTAGAAATTTTCATCCAGAAGAAGTAAGTTTAGAAAGTAATGGCAAAAAATTAATACATGTTGGCTACTATTTAGAACAGGTAGGGGTTAAAGGCAAACTCCAAGTTGGCGGGGCCATTGTTTCATGGCAGCATTCAAACATGATTGTTAATACGGGTAATTCAACATCAAAAGACATAATTGAATTAGCAAAACAAATGCAACAGCTTGTTTTTGAAAAATACAAAGTTTTACCTCAAACTGAGTGCCAATTAATTGGATTCAATGGATTCCCATTATTAAAAAAATAAGGCCATCTTTTCAAAATTCATTCATTTGATATAATTAGCTTAAATAAACATTTAAACAAACAAAGATTAAACTAATGAATGAATTTTTATTACTTTTTCATGCCATATTGGCCAGCGCCATAACTTTGATAGCTGCAAAACTTGGTAAAGAAGCTTTAACAGGCGTTATTTGCATGCAATTCGTTCTGGCTAATATTTTTATTTGCAAACAAATAAATTTATTTGGTTTGGCTGTCACATCATCCGATGCATACTTTATTTCCAGCGCGCTAGGTCTAAATTTACTTCGAGAATATTTTGGTAAATCTGCTGCTCAGAAAGGCCTTCAAGCCAGTATTTTTTGTTCCACAATTTTACCAATAATGAGCTCTATTCAACTTTGGTATCAGCCAAATACCTTTGATTCATCCCATTGTCACTTTTTGGCGATACTCGCAAGTACACCTAGAATAATCTTTGCATCATTCTTTTCTTATGGTGTATCGCAAATTATTGAATACTTATTTTACGGCTGGCTGCAAAAAGCTTTTTCAAATAAACACATTATCTTTAGAAACATAATGTCTCTTTCATTAGTACAATTTATAGATACAGTACTATTCAGCTTTGTTGGACTTTATGGAATAGTTGGCAACATTGGTCAATTAATAGTTTTCAGCTATTTAATAAAATTAATTACAATAGGTCTAGAAACTCCAGTATTAGGGCTTACCAAAAAATTTAATTGGTTAAAAAAACATGAATAAATTTAAATTTGAATTAATATATAAATCAAAAAAATCCAATGCCAGAGTTGGACGAATCCATACCCCACATGGAATCATAGATACACCAAACTTTGTCGCAGTTGGTACAAATGGAACATTAAAAGCTATAGACAACAAAACAGTAGAAGAACTTGGCCTGCAGTTAATGTTTTGCAATACTTACCATCTAATGCTTCAACCGGGAACAAAAACAATACAAGCCGCTGGGGGCCTTCATCAATTTATAAATCGTAAAACACCAATTATAACTGATTCCGGTGGTTTTCAAGTTTTTAGTTTGGCATATGGTACAGTTAAAGATGAACTTAAAAGCAAAGGTCAAAAAAAACAAGATGGTTCTGTTTTAAAAATCACAGAAGAAGGCGTTACATTTAGATCCTATCGCGATGGAGAAAAAATTTTATTAACGCCAGAAAGTTCTGTACAAGCCCAAAAAGAACTGGGTGCGGATATCATAATTCCATTTGATGAATTACCGCCTTATCATATTTGCCCAAACAAATTAAAAAAATCTCTCGATCGCACACACAGATGGGAAAAAAGATCTCTAGATTACCATTTGCAAAACAGAAACAATCAAGCTATGTATGCAGTTGTTCACGGCGGAATCGATAATGAATTACGCAAAAAAAGTATAGAATACCTCTCATCCTTAGATTTTGATGGTTTTGCAATCGGGGGAAGTCTTGGTAAAACTCGCGATCAAATGATAGAAATGCTTAATGTTTTAATGCCATTGGTTCCTCAAGAAAAACCAAATCATTTACTTGGAATTGGCGATCTACTTTCATTAGAACAATCGGTTACACTTGGCATAGACACATTCGATAGTTCACACCCAACAAAATGTGCTCGTCACGGACTACTTTTTACACGATCAGGCAATAAAAAAATAATACACGCTAACAACAAATATAATCTGGAACCTATAGATAAATTCTGCGATTGCCATACTTGTAAACATTACAACTTAAGTTATTTACACCACCTATTTAAAGCAAAAGAAGTCACTGGTCACATTTTAGCAAGCATTCACAATATCAAATTTATGGTAGATTTAATGCAAAATTATAGAAAAAAAATATTAAACGATGAAATTTAAACAAAAATCACATATTTGCATAAAGCACCTTTTACCATTATAATATCTCAGCAAATTATCAAGCAACAATTTAAACTATATTCAACCTTTAAGGACAAGAAATGAAAAAACAGATTATATTACTAAATATCATGTTGTTGACATCCATGATAACAAATAGCTCATACAACCATAAATCAGCTTTTCGACCTTATAAACAAAAACCATTTATTTATCAAGGTGTCAGTGAAGCCCAAAATGAAGCTCCAATAATAAATGCTGAAACATTTCCTGTTCTGCCCCGCCCTAACAATAGGCGAACATACACTAAAGAAGAATTACTTTCTCTAAAACAAGAATCTCAATCTCCAATTATTTTTTACCACGAAACAAAAAAAACTTCACAAACCGGCTCGGTAGATCTAATCAACGATATTCGAGCTAAAAGCAGATACACTAAAGAAGAATTACTTTCTCTAAAAAAAGAATCTCAATCTCCAATTGTTTTTTTCCACGAAACAAAAAATTTTCCAAGAAACAGCTCAATGCCTCTAATAAAGCATGATACTATTAATGCAGAATTACAAAATCAATCATACCCTAAGACACTGCCAAACACGGAAATAGTAAAGACGATGGAGCAACTACAAAGGAATGTATTATTTGCACAAACACCTGTAGGGCAAGTACCATTACAATATTGCCAACAAACCCGAGATGGTTATGTTATTTATCTAGAAAAAAAGTCACAAAGAACATGGCTTGTTATGTTTGATTCAAAAAATAATGCATATTTAGTTAAAGAAATAATATTTTATTAACTAAGAATTTAAAAAAGGAAAAAAGTGAGATCAATAACATCAGTTAAAAATGAGGAAATAAAAAAAATCACGTCATTAAAACTTGCAAAGAATCGAAAAAAATTTGGTCTTTTTTTGGCCGAAGGATTTAGAATTTGCAAAACGCTTGAGGAAGGTCAACTAAATCTGGCCCAAGTATATTTTGTAAAAGAAGAAGAAGAAAACGCAAAACAAATAACTACAAATTCAAATCTTCTTACCTTAGTCACTACACATGTCATAGAAAAAATAAGCTCTGCAAGCACTCCTTGCGGGCTTATTTGTGTTTTTGAAATACCAGAACAACCTGATTTGAAAGAAATTTCTTCAGGTATTGTTCTAGCAAAAGTTTCAGATCCAGGAAATATGGGTACTTTAATAAGAACATGTGCAGCAATGGGACATCACACGGTTGTACTTGTTGAAGCATGTGACCCTTGGTCTAACAAAGTTGTACAGGCTTCTGCCGGTACAATAGCAAAAGTCAACATTTTTGAACTTAGTTGGCAAGAACTTCAAACCGCAAAAAACTCGATTAAAACAGTCGCTTTGGTGGTGACTGGCGGAAATCCTCCAAATAGTATATGCTTACACAATACCTTGCTCATTATAGGAAGCGAAGCAACAGGAATACCAGAAGAATGGGTCCATGATTGCGACGAAAAAATGTCTCTTCCTATGCCCGGTGAAACAGAAAGTCTCAATGCCGCGGTAGCAGGTTCAATCGCATTATATTTAGCTTCTACAAAGTAAGCTCAAAATAAAATACAAACACGAAAGAGGATTTGATGTCAAAGACAAATCAAATATCATTATTTGCTGCTATTTTTATGAACGTAAACATTATGCTCAGCACAGGAGCCGTTGTTAACACTGCCATTTTAGCTCAACGAACAGGTATACTCGGATCTCTATGTTATTTGATTGCCGCGCTTTTTATGCTACCTCTTATTCTCACATTTGCTGAACTTCTTGATATTCATCCAGGAGGAAATCTTTACACATTTGGAAGCAAACAACTTAATAAATTGTCAGGATTTATGAATGCATGGGTCTATTCCGTTGGCAAATTAGCTTCCGTTTCTCTTATGATTCATGTTGTAAGTTCGTTTATTCAAGTGCTCATACCTGCTTTAGGCTCAATTCCAACAATATTTATTGATGCCATAATCATTGGATTGTACACATTTTTAAACATGTTCGGGATTCAAACAGGCAAACAAATTCAATTAATATTTTTAAGTATAAAAATTTCATTCGTTTCATTCATTATTTTACTTGGATTAACATTCTTTAATTCTGGAAATTTAGCACCAAATTACTGGATATGGAGTGGAATACCTTACACAATACCTCTTGTAGCCTATACTTTCACAGGATTTGCGGTTGCATGCTCTATCAGCCAGCACATCAAAAATCCTAAAAAAAATGCACCTTTGGCAATTCTCATTTCTTTTGGAATAGTTGTACTTTTAACAACACTTTATCAAATGATGTTTTTTGCAGCTTCTGGACCACAACTTTTTAATGTAACGAACTACACTCAAATTTTTCCAATTTTATTAAATTCAACTATTGGAACAGGTACACAACTTTCTGCATATACTCTTAAATTTTTGAATATCACTGTTGCATCAGCTTCTCTGGGTGGTGCATACGGACTTATGTTTGCAAATACATGGAACTTTCATTCCCTTGCTATCAATGATCATCTAATATTTTCTTCGATGTTCAAAAAATTAAATCGATTTCACATTCCAGCAGCATGCTTAATTATTCAAGCAATAATATGTTTAATATTTCTTTATACAGGCGGAAACAATCAAATACCTTTTCAACAAACCGCTACTTTTGCATCTGTATTTGCATATACACTCTCGGCAATCGCTCTAATTCGATATAGAATGAAAAGTAAAAAAAACATTATTCTGCCTGGCTTAGGATTTCTTTCCAGCATTACGTTACTTGTATTTACCTTTAAAAACTTTTTTGAAACAGAAATGCTTGGTCTAATTTGGCTTAGTGTAATTATTCTCTTTGGTCTAATAATGTATTTTATAAAACAACCCAAGAACTAATAATTAACGTATTTTTAAAGTTACCAAAGCAAGCAAACATAAAACTAACGAAATAATACAAAAACGAATTGTAATTTTAGATTCCGGCCAACCAATCAGCTCAAAATGATGGTGAATAGGCGCCATTTTAAAGAGCCTTTTTCCAAAAAATTTAAAAGATAGTACTTGTGTAATTACCGAAAGAGTTTCTACAACAAACAAACCGCCTGAAATGGCAAGAAGAATTTCCTGTTTAGACATCAAAGCCATTAAAGCTAATCCTGCTCCTAAAGCCAATGAGCCTACATCCCCCATAAAAATTTGAGCCGGATATGTGTTGTACCATAAAAATCCCAATGAAGCGCCTATCAAAGCAGATCCAACAACGGCAATTTCAGAACTTCCTGCAAATGGGATATTTAAATAGGTCGATAATCCAAAATGTCCTGCTAAAAAACAAATAACTGAAAAAATAGCAAAATTAGCAATAAGTGAACTAATAGCTAAACCATCCAACCCATCAGTAAGGTTTACAGCATTACTACACCCTACAATAATAAACACAGCCCAGACAACAAAAAAACACCCAAAATCAGGGGTCAAATTCTTAAAAAAGGGAAAGGAAATTACGGTAAGAGCATTTCCCCACCAAATCCACAACAAAACAGCTGCCGTGGCCACAAGCACTTGTAAAACAAATTTGGTAGAACCAGAGATTCCTTTTCGGAATTTTATTTTATTATAATCATCCAAAAAACCAATTACACCATAGCCAAGCATGCCAAATAAAAAGATCCAGACCTCTGGGCGAGATAAATTACACCAGAATAATATAGTTAATGTAGTAACCATAAGAATCAATATACCCCCCATTGTAGGCATATCATCCTTCAATCTATGTGCCGCAGGGGTATACTCTCTTGATTTAGACCTAAAAAAACGCTTAGATTTAACAATAAACCAATCTCCAAAAATCAAAGAAAGGCCCAAGGCCGTAAGTAAAGCCATTATAGAACGAACAGAAACATAATGAAACACATTAAATAAGGGATTGAAAAGCGTAAACAGCAGGGATAAATGATAAAACATATATATACAAAAGCCTCAAAAAAGGTTAATTTAGGAATTCCTCAATATTGGATATTTTACCCTATATTGTGATTTAGTCCAAGAAATGCCCCACCGTTTGACCGATTTTTAGCCATAATTTAAACTAAATCTTAACAACTAGAAAAACACTTTATATAAAACCCCCCAATACAGTAAAGGTTTTCTTATGAATATTGAATTATTAAAAACAGCCGTTTTGGCTATCAGCGTCATGTTTGTAATCTGCAAAGCAGAAACAGCTCCCGTTAGCGGAAGCTACAAACTTGAATATATGTCCACAGAAAAAGCTGTGCTCCCTATGGTTAAAGCAGCCCAAGTCTTAGTGGCGGTCAAAAAAAACCCATTAAAAGTTCATAGTTATACAAATAAACTCTATGCCCCATTTATTCAAGCAGCCGCTAATGAAACTAGCACCAATCTGGAACAACTAGCGCAAATGAGTAAAAATACAACAGAAGAAATAGATAACAAATTGTTTACAATTTCTGCCGTAGATAAAAAATGTTTAATCATTTCATATTTTTTCATATCCATGGCAAAAAAAACAAACCTAGAACACATAAATAGACACGTAGACAGATTAATGTATCTTACCCAAACGCCGGGCAGTCTAAATAACATTCATCAAGCAATTTCTAAACTAAAGGGCGCAACATTGATAAACATTTCAGACAAGATGTCAGATCTAACTGAAGCGCTTACCGGTAAAAAACATTCAAATAAAAAAAGAAATTCTGATGAAAAAAAATCCAACGACCAAAAACTTGGTGACGAATTAATAAGTCAATTAACTTGGGACCTTACACCTTGTATAACAAAAAGTTCGATATTTTAATAAAACATGCACCATAACTCGAGATTAATAATATGAATATTCCCTTTTTAAGCAAAGCCTTCTTGGCGTTTGGATGTATGATTGGCATAAGTCAAAAAAATATTACACCTATTCGCGGACACTATAAACTTGACCACATGAGCAAACAAGAAGCAATACTTCCAATGGTTAAAGCGGCACAAATTTTAGTTGATATAAAAAAAGATCCAAAAAGGGTTTTGAGTGTCGCCCACCAATTATATGCACCTTTAGTGCAAGCAGCCGCCAATGAAAGTAGTAAAAATATTATAGAATTTTCTCAAATGGCCAAAAACAAAACCGAAGAAATAGATAATAAAATGCATACTCTTTCGGCCAAAGACAAACAATGTTTGTTTATGGCTTACCTGTTTACGAATACACTTAGAAAAACAAACGCAGAAAGTATCAATAGACACGTCGACAGATTACTGCACCTAACACAAGCACCAGGTGAACTTAATACCTTACATCAAGCTATTTCAAAACTTAAAGGTGGTAACATGTTTAATATTAAGGGAAAAATCGGTGAATTATGTCTATTGCTATTTGGCACAAAACCCAAATCAAAAAGCAAAAATAATAATGAACCAGAATTAGGCGACAAATTAATCAATCAACTTAAAAATGACTTCTTTTGGAATGTCCTTTTAAGACTTTAATACTCTAATGATCTTTAGAGCAAATCCCTAAACACGAGCCAGGGGAAATGGAGGTCAAAAGAGAAGAGTAATAATGTTGCTAAATACTTAAGTATGAATTAAAATAAAGCCTAAGAGTTAAAGCTCTTAGGCTTTTTAAATTAAAGTAAAACTTTATAGGGGTTTTTTCAAATGGTCCTTAATCAAGATAACAAGTTCGATATAATTGTAGTTGGCGGTGGCCATGCCGGGGTAGAAGCCTGCCATATCGCAGCCAAAATGGGTTGTAACACTTTATTAATAACTACAAACATGGATACAATTGGAGCCATGTCATGCAATCCCTCTATCGGTGGTATTGGTAAAGGCAATATAGTTTTTGAAGTCAGCGCGCTTGGTGGCCTGATGCCAAAAATTTGTACCCAAAGTTATCTTCAAGCCCGAATGTTAAACACACACAAAGGACCTGCTGTTCAAGGCCTAAGGCTCCAAATAGATAAATTAAAATATAGCACCTTAAGTAGACACGCTCTTCAAAAAACTGAAAATTTAACAATCCGAATGGGTGTAGTTGAAACACTTTTGACAGATGAAAATCAAGTTATTGGTGTTAAATTAAAAGATAAAGAAGAAATTTTTGCAAACAACGTCATTTTAACAACAGGAACATTCCTTAGAGGAACAATTCTTATAGGAACTGTCGACTATGATGGCGGAAGACAAGGCGAAGCTGCATCAAACTATCTATCGGATAACTTAAAGGCCCTAGGACTTGAAGTTGGCCGACTTAAAACAGGTACACCTCCTCGAATTGCAAAAAGAAGCATAGATTTTTCTGTTATGGGCACACATGAAGCAGAAGAACTAGAAAATCTTTTTGAAATAACACCACACAAAACCGATAAAATGATTCCTTGTCACATAACTCACACAAACGAACAAACTCATCAAATTTTAAAAGATAACGATCATCTTTCTGCACCTTCCATTGGAAAATCCAAAGGAAGACCTCCTAGATACTGCCCTTCAATAGAAGATAAAGTTAAAAGATTTGCAGATAAAAACTCTCACCATGTTTTTGTAGAACCAGAAAGTGAATTCTCTGAAGAATATTACCCAAATGGACTTTCAACATCACTTCCTCTAGAAGTACAAAAAGCTTTCATAAAAACTATCCCCGGTTTTGAAAATGCGATTCTTACAAGACCTGCTTATGCCGTTGAATATGACTTCGTTCTCCCCCACCAATTAAAACATTCGCTTGAAGTCAAAACAATTTCTGGTTTATTTTTAGCCGGACAAATCAATGGAACAACCGGTTATGAAGAAGCTGCTGGACAAGGTATTCTAGCGGGCATCAATGCCGCGTTAAAAATTCAAAAAAAAGAACCATTTATTCTAACTAGAGAAGAAAGCTACATCGGTGTAATGGTTGACGACTTAGTCACATTGAGTGTAGATGAACCATACCGAATGTTTACATCACGAGCAGAGTGCAGACTAATTTTACGACAAGACAACACATTCCTAAGATTAATGCCTAAAGCTTATGAATTAGGCACAATCGATGAAGAAACCTATAAGATATTCTTGGAAGAAAAAGAAACTGTTCGCGTAGCATTAGAAAAATTAAACAATCACAAATATAGTTCACATATTGAAAAACTTTTCGGATCAATAGAATTCAATAAAGAAAATGTAGAAAATGCTGTCGGAAAAAAGCTTTCCAATAGAGTTGCAACTATAATTTTTGCAGAACTGAAATACAAACATTACATTGAACTTGAAAATAAAGAAATAGAAAAAGCTAAAAAATATAAAGAGCTAGAAATTCCAGCAGACTTTATTTACAGCAAACTGCCAGGGCTTTCTATTGAATTACAACAAAAATTGAACAAATACAGGCCTGCAACCGTTGCTCAAGCAAACTTGATCTCTGGCATGACTCCTGCAGCAATTTCAATTTTGATTTTTAATATAAGAACTTTAACCGCGTCAAAAAAACTCAATGCACCAGCATAATGTTTATTTAAAGTCTTAATTAAAAAACTGAAAGTTAAGCGTGCATATTTTACAAAAAGCTTTTATAATTTTTTCGATTAATTCATAGAAAATTCAAGGAAAAATCGAAATGTTCCCTACGCTTTTAAACATATATGGCCCATTGGCAATCAACATGTACGGTCTAATGATTTTTATTGCCGTCATTGTTTTTACATGGCTTTTGAGTAAAGATAAAAATATAAGAAAATTTCTATCTTTGGATCAAATTTCCAATATAGTAATTCTTGGAATAATATCAGGGGTTTTTGGATCAAAAATACTTTATAACTTAACCGACCAAGAACCTTTAAATATTTTAAAAATCATAAAATTCTGGGAAGGCGGTGGCTCTATTTTAGGAGGAATTACATTAATACTTGTAATAATTCCAATTTATCTAAAAAGCATTAAAGCGCCTGTTTTAAAAACAATGGACCAAATTTCAATTTACACCCCACTATTAGAATCCATATCTAGGCTAGGATGCTGGTTTGCAGGCTGCTGCCATGGAACTGAAACAACTTTTTGTTTGGCAATAAAATACACCCATCCAGATTCATATGCTCCCCAAGGAATTTATCTTCATCCCACACAAATTTACGCAAGTTTATCTTTATTTTTAGTATTTTTAATAATGCTAAAACTTTCAAAATTCCTTTCAAAACCAGGCGAACTTATTTCTTGTTACATAATTTTAACCTCTCTACAACGATTTTTAATTGATTTTTTAAGAGGCGACAGAGAATATTTTTCTTTGGAATCTATTAATTTTCTTTCCATTCATCAGTGGATTGCTCTAGGTTTGATAACTATTGCAAGTGCAATGCTATTGATATCAGCGAAAAGAAATAAATAATGAATTTATTCGATTTTATAAAAACTAGAATTCCTATTTTAAATGTTATCCAAGATTACACATCTTTAAAAAAAGCAGGTAAATACTGGAAAGGTCGCTGTCCATTCCATTCAGAAAAAACCGCATCTTTTACAGTCAGCCCAGAACGTGAAATTTTTTATTGTTTTGGCTGCCACTTATCTGGTGATGTAATCTCATTCGTAGCAAAAATAGAAAACTGCAATCAATTAGAAGCCGCTAAGCTTCTAGCCGAAAAACACAAAATAGATATCCCTGAAGATATTATGGGACAAGCCCATTCGCAAAACCATGAAGAAAAACAAAAACATTTTGATGCATGCAGGCATTCTGCAGATTGGTTCCATGAAAGTCTAAAATCTAGCAAAATCGCCCTTTCTTATCTTAAAAAAAGGGGCCTCGATGAAGGAACGATCAATAGATATAAAATTGGCTATTTTCCCGGAGATTTAGGCGCAATCAAAAAATTGATAAAACATGCCCAATCAAATAGCATACTTACCAAAAATTTAATAGAAGCCAACATTCTTTTCGAAGGCAAATCCATTCTATATTCACCATTTGAAGAGCGAATAATATTTCCAATCACAGATCATTTAGGACGATTTTGTGGATTTGGTGGTCGAATTTTCAAACCAAATGATGAAAGAGCTAAATACTATAATTCAAAAGAAAACCCATCATTCACAAAAGGATCTCTATTATTTGGTCTAGATCTCGCAAAAAAAGAAATTCAAAATAAAAATGCCCTGTTTTTAGTTGAAGGGTACACGGATTGCGTTGCAATGGCTCAACACGGAATTCAAAATGTTGTTGCAACACTTGGAACATCTTGCACAAGGGACCATCTAAAGCTTGTTTCCAGATATGCTGAACAATTATTTATAATTTACGATGGTGACAATGCCGGTGAAGCAGCCGTGTTACGCTTAACAAAGCTTTGTTGGGAATCAAACATTGACCCAAAAGTTATAATGTTACCAAGGGGAGAAGATCCAGCCTCCTTTTTAGAAAAAGGTGGAGATTTATTAAAACTGTGTAGTAAATCCCAAGACATCTTTATGTTTTTTTTAAATACTATTGGAAAAGGCTTTACTGGCCTAACTCTCAATAAAAAGTTACAAACAATCAGAGAGTTCATCCAAGTTATAGGTCAATTAGATGATGACCTAAAAAAAGATATCTTACTCCAAAATGCATCAAAAGTTTTTGAAGTCCCCTTCGATACTTTGAAAAAAGAACTGGATCAAATACTTGAAAGTCCAAAACAAGCTTTGCACCAGGCTCAAGAAAAATCTACCTCCGACCATCAAGAAGATGACAGTTTGAAAAAAATTACAAATTTGGAAAAACAACTATTTTGTGCTATTCTGGATGACAATGACTTAATTCAGGAAACTGACAAAGAGTATATCATCGCATACATGGCTCAACCCTTAAAAGGGATCCTTGAAAAGCTTAATCCAAAAGGTCTAAATGAAAATAATCATAATTTTAAAGACCTTTTTAACAAGCTAAACAATATAGAGCAAAAAATTGTTGCGCAGGTTCTCTTAGAAACGGGAAGGATAGAAGAAGCAGAGGGTTTAAACGAACTGATTCTTCAATTTCATAAATCTAATTGGAAGACGATAGTTAATGATATCAAAATCTTACTATCAAAAGCCAACCAAGATGACACTCAATATATCCTTCAAAACTTTTTAAAATTGAAGAAAAAACTTTTAGATAAGGGGTTAATATGACAAAGAAAAAAACAGGGACTAAAAAACCAACTGCAAAAAAAACAGTAACAAAAAAAACTTCTGTGAAAAAGAAATCAACTACAAAAAAAACTTTACCCAAGAAAAAAACAATTAAAAAAAGTCTTACTACAAAAAAGGCTGTGGCCACAAAAAAAACTGCTGTAAAAAAAAATACCCAAAAAAAATCCACCGTTAAAAATAAATCAGTTGTTAGCAAAGCAAAAGCAACTGTAAAAAAGACTGCACCCACCAAATCAACTACAAAAAAAATTGCTCCAAAAAAAACAATCACAGCAAAGCCTACCGCTAAAAAAACAGCTATTAAAAAAGTTGCCCCAATCAAAGCAATTATAAAAAAAGCGGCGCCTAAATCAGTTGAAGCAAAAAAAATAGAGCCCAAGAAAACAACAACTCAAAAAATTTCTACCATCAAGAAAAAACCAATAGTAGAAATCACATTGGACAAACCAGTCTCTCTTAAAAAAGCCATTACAGCCAAACCTACAATCGCAAAAAAAATAGGCTTTATTAATCCAGACCAACACACAGAAGAAGAATTGGATGTCATAAAAGAATCCATAGAAACATTGATCGAAAAGGGCAAGCAATTTGGCAATGTTTTAGCCTATGAAGAAATTTTAGAATTCACTGAAAAGAATAGTTTTTCAGACAAAGAAATTACCGATTTTTTAAAACTTCTAGAAAAAGAACACATCGAACTTATTTCTCAAGATGAAACAGGTGAAGATATACCAGATTATGAAAAAGAAGATAAACCTTCCAAAGATTTAAAATCTAAAATTGTAACATCTCTTGATTTACACGGCGAAGAGGAAGAAGAAGAAGAAGCGCAAGATGATAAAGGTATAGACACAGCCGAAGAAGAGGAAGAAGAAGAAAAAGAAATAGCAGATGCCCCTCAAGTTGCTGATGGCGTAAAATGCTATCTAAGAGATATTGGAAAAATCCCTCTTTTGAATAAAGAAACAGAAAGCAAAATCGCAAAAGAAATTGCTGAAAGCAAAATCAATTCTGTAAATGCCGTAACGCAATTTCCTTTTTTCCATAAAGAAATACTTTCTATCGGAGACAAGGTTGAAAAAGGCATAATGCAATTAAAAGATATTATTCAATTTGCAGAATTTGATGAAGCCAATCTTCCAAAATTAGACGAAGAAAAGGCCGCTTTCTTAAAAACAATCAAAAAAATTAAAAGTTTGATTGGCAATGAAGAAAAAATTTATGCGAGCTACAGAGGTAATCTCGAAACAGATAAACAAAAAAAAGAGATGCTTCAAAAAATACAAGACAACAAAAAATCTGTTGCTGATGCCATAGAAAGTATTAGATTTGCAAATAAACTTATTCGCAAACAAGGCAAACGAATCGAAAAAGCCATCAACAAAATCAAAGAAAGGGAACAATCGATTAAATCATTGCAAGCCCAACAAAAAAGCATGGCAATTCTAGCAAAATCAGATCCTTCAATGGCAGAAGAAATAGAACTTATTGAAAACCAAATCAGAGCTGCAAAAAAAAGTATAAAAAATACTGAATCTGAAATGGGATTATCTTTAGACAAAACAGTAAAATTTTATAAACAACTGTTAATCAGTCAAAGAAGAGATAAAAAAGCCAAAGACGATCTTGCCAAGGCTAACTTAAGACTTGTTGTTAATATAGCTAAAAAATATGTTAACAGAGGTCTTCACTTTCTAGATTTAATTCAAGAAGGAAACATCGGTTTGATGAAAGCCGTTGAAAAATTCGAATTTGAACGTGGTTACAAATTTTCTACTTATGCTACTTGGTGGATTCGACAAGCAATTACGCGAGCAATAGCCGATCAATCAAGAACAATTCGAGTTCCTGTTCACATGGTAGAAACATTAAACAAAATAAATAAAATTAAACGAACATTTGTTCAAGAACATGGCCGAGAACCTACACACACAGAACTTTCTAAAGAATTAAATTTAGACGAAAAGAAAATAAAAAATATCATCAAAATCTCCAAAGAACCTGTTTCTCTTGAAACACCAATTGGTGATGGAGAAGATGCCTTCATCAAAGACTTTATCGAAAGTGATACAGATGTTTCACCAGCAGATTCAGTTGCAAGTGGCGATTTAAAAGAACGTGTTAGAGAAGTTCTAAAATCCCTCACCCCTCGCGAAGAAAAGGTCTTAAAAATGCGATTTGGCATAGATGTTGCCTCTGAGCATACATTAGAAGAAGTGGGCAAAGACTTCTCTGTTACAAGGGAACGTATCCGACAAATTGAAGTTAAAGCTCTCAGAAAATTAAGACATCCTTCTAGAAGCAAGAGACTTCAATCATTCTTTGAAAAAGAACTTGACGAAAACATCGTAGATGAAGAAATTGATGAATAAATTTATGAGTATTGTTTTAAAAATAAAAAAAATAAGGATTGTTTAAATCATGGGTGAATCGTTATTAGGATCTGAACTTATAGGTTTTATAATATCACTGAGCATATCAGGCTTGTTTTCATTCCTGGAAACAAGCATCACTTCTCTCAGACTATTCAACCTAAAGGAACTAGCCTCTTCCACAAAAAAATATACCAAACTGTTTTATACTCTAGAAAAATATCCTCACAGAGTAATTGTCACAATCTTAATAGCCAATAATTTGGCTAACGTTTCTGCAACAGTATTACTTGCTAAAATATTAACTCAAATCTTTGATTCCCTTAACATTACCGGCGGCGTTGCATTTACATTAGACATTTTTATAACAACTGGCGCAATGCTTATTCTTAGTGACGCACTACCAAAGAGTGTTGCTAAAGTTCACGGCGAAAAACTACTTAAATCAACTCTCTGGATTACAAATGCAATTTTCTATTTAATGTCTCCCTTTGTTTATCTATTAAACCACCTAACCAACTGGGTAATATATTTAGTCGGTGGCAAAGATGCACTTGATAATTGTGATACTGTTACTTCTGAAAAAGAAATTCAGTTTTTAATTGATTACATTAACGAAAAAGGTCTAATGGACCCAGACAAAACGGAAATGCTACAAAACATTTTCCAACTTGGTCAGACTCCTGCAAGAGAAATTATGATACCTGCAACAGATATAGTTTCGTTAGAATCCAATACATCTTTAGACGAATCACTTAAAGTTTTTTTAAAATATCAATACTCAAGATTGCCAATTTATGAAGGACAGCCAGATAATATCGTAGGCATGCTTCACCTCAAAGATGTTTTAATGCATATTTATCAACATGAAAACAGAAAACCAATTAAAGATCTTCTTCGACCAATTCTATTCATTCCTGAAAGCCTAAAAGTTAACCAAATGCTCAGAGAATTCCGACAACAAAATAGACATATTGCTATTGTTGTTAATGAATTTGGCGTTGTTGATGGCCTTGTAACACTAGAAGATGTGCTTGAAGAGATTGTTGGTGAAATAAGTGATGAACATGAATATTCCGGAGAAAAAGTAACACCTCTAGAAAGTGAAGGCTGGCTAATTGACGGTGGTATTAATTTAGAAGATCTAGAAAAACTATTAAAAATTCAATTCAAAACAGAAGAAGCTATCACTCTTGGGGGATTCTTAACAGAACAACTTCAATGTCTTCCACATAAAGGAGATCAGCTTTTATATAAAGATTTTTGGTTTAAAGTTCAACAAGCAACACCAAAACGTGTTTTAAAAGTAATTATTTCTCAAGCTGCAAAAACATAAATTTAAAACATTCAATGCAAAAATTCTAAATTTAAAAAAGGGTCCATTAAAGGGCCCTTTTTTATGACCCACGATAAACTCAAAATAAAAATTTATACTAACCGCCATTTCTACCCTAAATTTAAATGAGTCATATAAAATAATTACTAAAATCCATTCAAATCTTGCCCTTTTTCAGCCAGGTTTATTATTATCCCCACATAACTCTCTCCTCAATGTTTGAAGGGATATGAATGAGAATAACTTTTATTGGAACTCGAGCAAATACCAAAATTCGCTCAAAACGACACAAAAGAAATGCTTCCTTAATGATTTATCATAATCATAAAAAAATTATGTTAGATTGCGGATTTGATTGGAAAGGACTAGTTCACAAACTAAAACCCGATGCTATTTTAATCACACATGCTCATTCAGACCACGTAGGTGGTCTTGATAAAAAAATTAAGTGTCCTGTTTTTGCCATCAAAGAAACTTGGGAACAAATCAAAAACTATAAAATACCTAATCAAAAAATTATTGAGGTAGAAAAACCATTTTTAATTGAAGGTATAGCCTGCCAAGCTTTTGCTGTTCAACACGCCGTCAAAACTTCCACTGTTGGCTACAAAATTACCATAAACAATTCATCGATTTTCTATATATCAGATTTAGTTGAGATTATTAATCCCACAGAAGCGCTAAAAGGAATCTCGGCCTACATTGGAGATGGTGCATTTTTTACAAGTCATATGTTGGTACGGAAAGAAGATGGTCACAAAGTAGGTCACAGCCCAATAATTGATCAACTGGAATGGTGCAAAAAATACAAAGTTCCTAAAGCATATTTTACCCACTGCGGATCTGAAATAATTCGTGGCAAAAAATATAAAGAAAAATTAATTGCCAAGTATGGCAAAAACATTGGTGTAAAAACCAAAGTCGCATATGACGGCATGAGGCTTTTAATTTAAAAAAAACGTGCGTTCAAGGCTCCCAAAAAAAGGAAAAACAATGATAAAAAAATTTGGTAAATATTCGGTAGAAATAACTCACCCTGACAAATTTTACTTTCCAAAAGCAAAAATAACCAAAGAAGAATTAGTTGAATACTACATCAAAGTAGCCCCCCTGATGCTACCCTTTTTAAAGAATCGACCAATTAGCATGCAACGCTTTGTAGAAGGCATTTCTCAAGAAGGATTTTACCAAAAAAATGCCGGTGAATATTTTCCAGATTGGATCAAAACAAAGGCTATTCAAAGAAAAGAAGACAATAAAGTTGTAAATTATGTTGTAGCAGATAATGCTGCCACATTAGCTTACATCACAAATCAAGGTTGCATAACACCTCACGTGTGGTTAAGCAGAATCGATAAATTAGATTATCCAGACAAAATAATTTTTGATCTTGACCCCGCCGGTAAAGATTTTGAATTTGTTAAATTTACAGCGCTAGAGCTTAAAAAAATTTTAGAAAAAGAAAGACTTTCCACATTTGTTATGACAACTGGATCCAAAGGTTTACACGTTGTTATTCCTATAAAACGAACTCATCCATTTGATAAAATTAGAGAATATGCAAAAACAATTGCTCAAGAGTTAATCGATAAATATCCAAATGATTTTACACTGGAAGTCCGCAAAGAAAAACGCACCAACAAAGTGTTTATCGACACAATCAGAAACGCTTACGGACAAACAGGCGTTGCTCCTTACGCAGTTCGAGCATTGCCAGGAGCACCAGTTGCAACTCCGCTTACATGGGATGAACTAAAAAATGTGAAATCTTCACAGCAATATAATTTAAAAAATATTGAAGAGCGGTTACAAAAAATGGGTGATGTTTGGAAAAGTTTTTGGAAGAGTAGCAAAACTCTTAAAGTTTAATTTTAATTTTCGTTTAATTGAATTTTATTTATTTTTTAGTCTTATTAAAATTTGTAAGTTTATTTTTGAATGATTTGCATCCATCTTCGCTTTCAGCTTCGCCGAGATGTTTGCAGAGGGTGTTCTTGCAAACACCCTCTGCACTCCCCATGCTTCGCCAAGGCTTCGCAGGGCTATCGCTGTGCACCAAGGGCAAGCCCTTTGGAATCCCTGACTCTCGATGCCCAACGTAACAACTCGCCCAAATAAATGCTAAGCTAATTTGCTTAAAAATTTCTAAAACTACTTCCTAACAATAATTTAAAGGGCTCGTCCTTCGATACAAATCCTTACTGCGTTCGGATTCACTCAGGATGAGATCCGTCGGTCAGCGATCGTCGCTTAGGATGTTTCAATTTTTTACTAACCTATTTAAAAACTTATACGAAAATAAAAATAGAAATAAAAATAAGAACGGATTTCATCCTAAGCCAGTCGAAGGATCTCTTATTGAAACATCCTTAATGAAAAACGCTGAGCGACGGGGAACGAGCCCTTTAAATTATGATTTTTTAAGTAGTGTTAAATATTTTTATAGAAATTTGCTTAGCATCTGTGTGGGCGAGTTGTTACGTTGGGAATCGGTTTTCTAGGATTCCACAAGGGCTAGCCCTTTGGTGCATGGGGTGCAGGGGTGTTTGCAAGAACACTCCTGCGGAAAGATATTAAAAAGAAAATTTACAAGTTTTAAGAAAAACTAATAAAAAATTTAATTAAAAAATCAATTTTAAATCGGTTTCTGGGATTCCAGAAAAGCTAACCCTTTGGTGCATGGCGATAGCCCTGCGAAGCCTTGGCGAAGCATGGGGGGTGCAGGGGTGTTTGCAAGAACACTCCTGCGTAAAGACTTTTTAAAACAAACTTACAAACATATAAATAATCAAAAAATAAATAAGATATAAATCAATTTATAAAAATTAACGAATAGAAAAAGTAACAAGTTCCTTACTCTCTTGACACATAACAGAGACATCAAAAGGAAAGCCCTGACAACTTGAATCAACAAAAATATACTTACTTACTTTTGAATAAGGTGGAATCTCAACATCTCCACCCCAAGTATTTAGACCGTTATATTTCAAATTTTTATTAATTTTTTTGTTGCTTTTACTAAATCCAATTGCCATAGATGGAACAATAACTAAAGCTAATGGCCAATAGAAAATTAAGCCAACAATTGCCGTTGGGACGCAAATCAATGATGTGTTCCAGTGAAGTTTTTTGGCAACTCTATTAGTTGGAACTAGCGCAGCATCAATATAAGAATTTCTCAAAATATATGTATCTTTACCATTATTTTCAAAACTCAACTGAATAGGCTGAATACCTTTTTTAATTAAATTCTTCTTAAAAATTTTATTACAAGATTTCGAATCAAAAACTTTAGCCCTCAAAGAAATATCGCCTTTTTTTTCAACTACAGTCACAGCCTGACCCTTAATAGGAACAAATTGTTTTAAATAATCTCTGTCAGACATTACTTGATATCCACAACCAGAAAGTAACAACAAAAAAGATGCCGATAAACTAATTTTCTTAAACATATCCGCCCCAAAAAACTTGATTTTACAACCCTAAACAATATACTTGATACATAATAATAACAACAATTACTTTAATATTCAAGGGCCAAACATGCTTAAAAAAGCGCTTATTATACTCTTGTTAAATTTAAACTTAAGTACCCCAACTCATTGCGTAATATTAAGTCTGCTACATGATACAGCGGTCATATTGGTAGCCCTAGAACAATTCAATCAACAAAATATTCAAGCTGTTAAAAATTTATTTAAACCTGAAAATAATATGCCCTATCAATCCAATTACAGATACGATACATTTAATGACTTTAATAACACCCAAGACAACCCATTTAGCACCCCATTAATATCAAACCATACCACTGTTTTTAATAACACCGCTGCAACAAATAATCTTGAATTTAATGATATAGCTGGTGACATTCCTGAAGAACTCAAAGAAGTTAAAGAATTTTTTAACAAATCCGAATCTTTCAGAAGATTAAATGTAGATATCCCTCGAGGAATTTTAATGGTTGGCCCTCCAGGAACAGGCAAAACTTCTATGGCAAGAGCCATAGCCAAAGAAATGAACTGCGCCTTTCATAGTGCTTGCGCCTCTGAATTTGTAGAAATTTATGTAGGTACAGGGCCCAAAAGAGTACGCGAATTATTTGAAAACGCCAAAACCGATGCAAAAAAACATCCATCTGGAAAAGCTATAATATTTATTGATGAAATAGACGCAATTGGATCCAGAAATCAACTTTTTGGAGCCAACTCTGAAGATAGAAAAACACTTACAGAATTACTCAAGCAAATGGATGGTTTTGAAAAAAATGATAACATACTGGTTATTGCTGCAACCAATGATCCCAATAATTTAGATCCAGCGCTCAAACGCCCAGGCAGATTTGATAAAATTGTTACAGTACCACTACCAAATGAAAAAAATCGTAAAGCTATTTTAGAACATTATATAAAACGCCACCCTGCACAAAAAAATATTAATATACAAATACTTGCAAAAAATACCGAAGGTTTTTCTGGCGCTGATCTAAAAGACTTGATTAATACGGCCGCAACTCAAGCTGCTCGTGAAAACAATACCGAAATTCTTCAAATACATATCGATAAAGCATTTGAAGAAGCAAAAAAAAGAAAATTCCTTAATTAAACAGAAGTTTTTCTTTTTGAAATAGGAGCAATTTTAGATCGATTATACTCCATCGCGCGCTCAATCAACTCATATTCAGATGATTGTTTTTCTATTGTCAACACCTGCTCACACAATTTTAAATAAAAACAATCAACATTTAAGTATATACCCGTTTTTATAGATTCTGCATAATCCAATAAATGCTGACGAATCACATCTTTTTGTTTCTTATTTAAAGACTTAACAGCTTTTTGTTGAAATATTAGAAAGAATGCATATTCAATATCAAATTTATGTTGTTTATCAAGCAAAAATTTAAAATTGTTGCCCTTAACCAAATCCTGCAATTTATCCAAACTTATTTCTAATAAATCAATCTCCTCAAATGCGTCTGATGATTCATTACTGCATGAACTCCATGGAATTTCTGAGCAAAACAATGAACTACAAAACAATAAGCTGAATAATAAAAACTTTCTCATAAAACCCTCAAACAAAAGGCCCTCACGGGCCTCCTAAATAATCATATAAATATATTATTTTGTGCCTTCAAAAATAGATTTTAAAGAAGAAACAGAGCCCATCAAAGCGGATGCCTCGTAAGGAACCATGATCATCTTGTTATCTTTACCTTCTGTCATTTTTGGAAGCATTTGAATGTACTGAGTGGCGATTAAATATGGAATTGGATCGGTTCCACCAACAGCCACCTTTAACATGTTTATAGCTTTAGCCTCGGCTTCAGCAACCTTCAAACGAGCATTTGCTTCACCTTCAGCATTTATTATTTGAGATTCTGCATCACCCTTAGCTCTAAGAACCTTAGATTCACGCACACCTTCTGCTTCTAAAATTGCAGCGCTTTTCTTTCCCTCTGATTCTAAAATAATAGCTCGACGGTCACGCTCCGCTCTCATTTGTTTTTCCATCGCATGACGGATATCAGCAGGGGGATTAACTTCTTGTAACTCTACACGATTTATCTTTACGCCCCATTTATCTGTGGCCTCATCTAAAATCAAAGTCAATTTTTCATTTATTTGATCCCTAGAAACCAAAGATTCATCTAAATCAAGTGAACCAATTACATTTCGTAAAGTTGTTTGAGTCAATTTTTCAATAGCTTCTGGAAGATTCGATACTTCATAAACAGCCGCCCTCGGATCTGTTATTTGATAATATAACAATGCATTAATTTCCATAGTAACGTTATCTTTTGTGATCACATTTTGTTTTGGAAAATCGTATACAGATTCACGTAAATCAATACGATTTAATGTTTTTGTATAACGAAAATACCTGCTGCCACTTGCATCTGTAACATATGTCCACATAACAGATCTTGCCGAATCCATAAAAGGGACGACCCAATGAAGACCAGGCCCCATAACCCTTTGATACTTACCGAATCTTTCAATAACAACGGCTTCGGCTTGCCTTACCAAATAAACCGAATTTAAAACAAAAGAAAGTAGCGTAATAAAAACTATACCTAAAACTACTGCAATAATTATTAATTCCATGTTAACTCCTTAAATTTTGGATACAATTAAACAAACACCTTCAATGCGAATAATTCTTACAGAGACTCCTTGTAAAATTTCGCCACCTTTTACATCTCTTGCCATCCATATTTCACCGCCAACTTTAACAGCCCCAGAAACCTTCGGTTTAATATGCTTGACAACAATACCAACCTTACCAATTAAACCATAAACATTGGTTTGAATGTTTGGCGAAGTTAAATGCATCCAAGTAGATACAAAAAACTTTAAAATAAACATTGAAATTAAAGAAACAATTAAAAAAATAATAGTTTGATAAACAGAAGATTCAATCCAAAACGAACTACTTGCCGCGGCCAAACCACCTATAAAAAATGAAAGAAAATAAAAAAGCCCTGGAGCTTGCATCTCCATAAGTAAAAATAAAAAAGCTATTACAAGCCAAATCAACAAAAACTTCAACATAAACCTTATCCTTTCGATAGACATTGTTTAAAAGATAGCTTAAACTCAATTATACCGTCAAAAAGATTTTAACGAAAGCGCAATCTCATGAAAACAATCTGGCAAAAAAATTATTCAAATACATTTTTTTTATTTGTAATCGGTTTTTTTTCACCAATTGTAAACTGTGAAAATGCAGAACCAACACCAAATGAGCAACCTGTTTTAAATATTTTTATTCATGGCACCCTTATCGTTCAAAGTCACTTCAAATATCTCCGTAAAGATGCAGAAAGAAAAACAGGATTGCTGCCAGCATCATCTTTTAAAGAAAATTCAAAAAGACTAAAATTTGCCAAAGCTTTAAATGCTACTGATCCAAAAAAATACCCTCTTAACAGTTTTTACTTTTTTAACTGGTCTGGGCGACTCAGTTTTGCAGAACGAGAAAAATCAGCAGAACAACTTTATAACGAATTAATCAAACTTATCAAAAACTGTAAGGCCAATCCTATAATCAATATTTTTACTCACAGCCACGGCGGAAGCGTCGCCTTAGAACTAGCCAATATAAAAAACAACCAAAACCTAAAAATTAACCATCTCATTCTAATGGCCTGTCCAGTACAGGAATCAACAAAAAAACTCGTTCACAAAGAGATTTTTAAAAAAGTAACCTCACTTTACTCCTCAGACCTATTACAAATAATCGATCCACAAAGAATATATAAAAAGAACAAGGCCGAAAAAGGTAAAAAAATACCATGGTTTTCTGGTCGAACATTTGAGTCCAATGCAAAAGTATACAATGTTAAGGTCAAAATTAATGGTAAAGACCTTAAGCACAGAGATTTTTTGTATTCTCCATTCATAAATAAGCTCGAAAATATTTTAACGCAAATAAACACCAAAACACTTTCTGGCAAATACGATATAGAAATTAAAGCTTAAAAAATATTTTCCATCTGAAATTCCCCGGCAGCATGACCTTAAACCCCTTTGACTAATGCCACAAACCACATAAACTTAAAGCATAACATTGGCTTACAAGGAGGTATCATGCCAGGATTACTATTTAATTTACAAAAATTAATAGTCTTGATATTTGCTCTGATTTTCCCAGACAAATACCCGGATACCATCAATGTTTTTATACATGGCACCCAAATGAGCCGAATAATTTTTGGTAAATCTAAAAATAAACAAAAAGGTCTTGTCCATTATTCACAACTTCCTGCAAAAAATTTCCGCTTGCGCTTTCCAGCTATTTTAAATAAAAAATGTCCTGCAAATTATCCACTTTCAACCTTCTACATGTTCAACTGGTCAGGCAACCTACGATTTAAATCAAGAGAAAAAGCAGCTTTACAACTTTATAAAGAATTAGATGCGCTTGCTAAAAAGCATGAATTAAAATATAAAATCTACCCCAAAATACGCTTAATTACGCACAGTCATGGTGGAAATGTAGCGTTAAACTTAGCTAAAATAAAACCAACTAATGGCTGTCTAAAGATTCATGAAGCTATTCTTTTAGCGTGCCCCGTACAAGCAGAAACCAAAAGTTTTACACAAGATCCAATGTTTGAAAATATAATTTCAATTTATTCATCTTTGGATTGGATTCAAATCCTTGATCCTCAAGGTTTTTATGAAATAAGCAAGGGAAAAGGTGTTCCTTTTTTTTCAGAAAGAAAATTTAAGTCTACGGATAAACTTTGCAACATCAAAGTACGATTAAATAAAAAAGGATTAAAACATATTGATTTCCTGCGAACCAAATTCATCAATAAAATTCCAGAAATAATTGAACTCGCTTACAGCAAACGATCAAAAAAATTAGAAAACATAGATCTTTATTTAACATTAAATAAAAATGAAAAAAACTCTTTAGAGCAAGACGCAAAAGAACTTGCTCAAATCATAGCCGGACACTAAAAATAACAAAAAACAAGTGACTAAACGTTAAACAAACCTTCATTTTTCAATGAGGGTTTGTTTTTTATAGTATTTAATTAAAAATTAGTAAAAATAATATTCTATCTTGTATATTCTTTAACTAGAATGCGAATGTATAATTTAAATGAATTTAAAAACAAGTAGGGTGGGTATATTGATGAAGAATTTAATAAAATATTGGAAAATTAGCATTTACTTAATTATGTTTTCATGCCTAGCCAGCGAAGAAAATTCATTCAATAATTCAGGCCAAACATTAAAAGAATTTACAATTTATTCAGAAACAATAGAAATCCCAGCTGAACAAACATTAACCATTAATCTCCAACAAAAAGACTTTGCAACCCTAGAAACATTCGAAGAACAAATAAATAAAGCAACCAAAGAAAAACCTTTCTTTTTAGCCGAAGCAATTCTCGATGATCAAGATACGCAACCTCAATTTTATAACGCTGACTCACTAAAAAAGTGGCTCCAAAGACCGCAAACAGAAACCGACAATGGCTTTATCCCCAGAGATCCAAATACACTGTTCTGGATAACTCATATAAATATATACCAAATAATTGACCCTAAAGACTTAACTATAGAATTTATTGGAACCAAGAATATACCACAGCCAGATTACGACAGAAACGGCTTGACCTTAATAGCCCCAATATTGCCATCACCCCAAAGACTTAAAAAAATGATTAATAAATGCTACGCACAATTGGATAAACCAACCAGAAAAAACCGATCATATTCTGAACAAATAAATGAATCTAGACACAATCGTCACCAGGAAAATCAACAAAAGAAACACAATCAAAATCAAAAAAGAACCTGGCAAGATCAAAAACACTCTGCTCAGTCTAATTACGAAAATTATTAACTATTAACGATTTTTCGCACAACATCGCAAATATTCTTTGCATCAATTCCCTCATAATTCAAAAGTTCTTCTTGTGAACCAGACATTGGCAATTTATCAACCGCCAAAATCTCAATTTTAATTCCAGAATTTTTCAAAGCGCAACAAACAGACTCCCCAAGGCCACCGGCACGATAATGATCTTCAACAGTAATTATTTTGCCTCCAGACGCCAAACCTATCCTTAAAAGATCACTTTCATCAAGAGGTTTTACTGAAAATAAATCAACAACAGAAACATTTAAACCTTCTTTTTTTAAAACATCATAAGCCTTAAGTGCTTCAAAAACAGTTATTCCTGCGGCAACCAAACAAGCAATATCAGAGCCACTTTGTTTTAATATTTTACATTTACCAACTTCAAACCTTTCAGAATTTTCATAAATCACGGAGGTTGCTGATCGCGTCGTTCGCAGGTAAGAAATCCCTTTATTGTACTGTGCCATTAAAGACACGGCGTGATATGTGCTAACTGCATCACATGGGTACAAAATCATTGAGTTTGGAATAGAACGCATCATGGCAATATCTTCTAAACCCATTTGCGAAGGGCCATCTGAGCCAACAGAAACACCGGCATGAGAGCCAACAAGTTTAATGGTTGAACGCCCCATAGCAGCCATTCTGATTTGATCAAAAGATCTTGTTAAAAACGCCGCAAAAGTGGAAACAAAAGGAATTTTACCCACACCATTCATGCCTGTCGCCATACCAACCATATTTTGTTCAGCAATAAAACATTCGATAAATCTTTCTGGAAAATCTTTTTTAAAAAAATTTGTAAATGTCGAATTATTTACTTCTGCATCCAACGTAACAACTTGCAAATTATTTTTACCCAACTCAACCAAGGCCTCTCCAAAAGCAAACCGTGTTGCAATTTGTTCACCCAATTTATATTTTGAATTAGACAATGAATTTACCATCACAGATACATTTTTTGGCTCAGCAACAGAAACCAAACCCTTAGATTTCCAATCATAATCACCTTTAAATTCAGAAAATGGTTCAAATCTTTTTTTCAATTTATGTAAAATTTCATCAAGATCAGACTTTGCAAAAACCTTCCCATGGAAACCTAATTTGTTTTCAACAGATTCAACACCATAGCCTTTAATAGTTTTTGCAATAATTATTGAAGGTTTATTTTTTGAAATCTTCACTTCATTAAAAACATCTATCAACTCAGTAGTTCTATGACCATCAACAACAAAGGTTTCCCAACCAAATGCCTCAAATTTAGCAACATATTGACGAGTATCCCAACCTTCTAAAGTTTCTGTTGTCTGACCTAATCGATTACAATCCAAAATAGCAATTAAATTATCCAATTTATAATGCGCCGCAATTTCTGCAGCCTCCCAAATACTACCTTCTGCAACTTCACTATCACCCAAAAGCACATAAGCTTTACTATCTTTTTTATCAATTTTATCTGCCAAAGCCACTCCGGCACCAATTGAAAGGCCACAGCCTAAAGAACCGGTTGCAAATTTAACACGATCAAATCTGGGGGTAGGATGTCCTTCTAAAATTGAACCGAACTTGCGTAAAGAAAGTAAATCTTGCTCTGTTAAAACACCTAATTCTTTCCATACAGCATAGAGCAATGGAGCAGCATGCCCCTTAGACAAAATAAAATGGTCGTAGAAGAACGTTTTTGATTTTTCATCATCATAATGGCGCATTACATAAAAAAACAAAACTGCGAGCAAATCTGCCGCTGAAAGGCAAGAAGTTGGGTGCCCCGCACCAGCTTCAGTCGTTGATAAAATTGAATTAACTCGCAAATTATACGCTTTGTGCTTTAAAAAACTTCTCAAATCACTCACATTAAACTCCCTGTTTTTTAATTAAAATTTTAACAACCTTAAACAGGACTAAAAAATTGAGCAATACTTTCGAATAAAAAAAGCTCGAATTTGAACCCGAGCTTTTTTATTAAACAATCATTAAAATTTTAAATAGAATGCGGAGCAAACGATCGTATTTCTTCATGTAATTCACGTAACATTTCTTGCGACCAATTTCGTACATGCGATATAAAATTATATTCTTCAGACGTAAAACTCAATTTCTCATCACCCTCTTCATACAAATCATCTTTAAAATTATAAACTTCCAATCGAGCCTTGCCCTGTTGGTTAGATATTTGATTAGTTAAATTGATTAAATCATTTAAACAAAGTTTAACTAAATTGACCTGCTCAAAAGTCCCATCTATATAGTGAGAACAACTACTATTTGAAGCTAAATGCAATCTTTTTAAGGTACCATCAACTTTTAAACAAACATCTTTGTAACGTTTTTTCAAAAATCTAATAACTTCACAACCACCTTTTGAATAAGGCGGAGAATCATAAACAACATCAGGGTTTATTGGTATAGAAGAAACGCTTGTTCCACTACTCTTTACAGATTCTTGTTCAGTCTTAAAATCTATCATACAATCAATAAAATCAGGTCTAATTCTTGTAGGTGCGGACTTAGACCTTTCAGGAACAGCCTGCAGAATTAAACTTGAAAAAGCAACAATCATTGTTAAAATAAACTTATTATTCATTTTTACCTCCGCGAACAATTTAACTTTTAAAATAAAATGCCTTCAAAAAACAGCTATATTTATAATTTTACACTAAATTTTATTCGTGTACAGATGGTGGTCAATCTTTTTACACTTCCTATTCTAACTTTTTGGGGACTTCCAATTTCAATAATGTCCCCTATTGGTAATTTATTATTTGCACCAGCCTTAACAGCCTTTCTGCTAACATCAACCACAATCTTTTTTCTGGAAATTCTCCACCTACCAAACCAATGGGGTATTTATATCATTGAAAAAATTGTTTACATATGGACCAAAGGTTTAACTTTTGGAAGCAAATCTTGGCTTATAGGCTTCCCAGCACATTGTAAAATTATACTAATCAGCCTACCCTTTTTGGCATTAGCCATTCAAAACATCAGATGGGCTAATACTCTTGCAAAAAAGGTAATAGCTCTAACATCATTAAACATCGCGGCCATAATACTTTTAAAAATATTAGTTCCCTTTTTTAACCCAACTCAGGAATTTCAAATTTCCTGTGGAAAAGCATCGGCAAAAATCATTCACATCAACGGCCAAATTGCTTTAATTGATTGCAATGCCTTTTGCCAAAATAGTTGTACAGAATCCTGGATCGAATACACATTGCTTCCGGAAATAATAAAAAACACCGGATTAGCCAAGATTGACTATGTAATTTTAACAACACCCAGCAAAGCCTCATTAAAAAAATTAAAAATTCTTTGTCAAAAAATGAAAATTGGAAAAATTTATATACCTTTTGTTAAAAATAATTGGACAATTATCAACGAACTAAAGCAATTAGAAGAGGAAGCCAACAAAAATCAAATAGCATTACATTTTTTAAATAAATACCCTACCACCCTGAAATTAGACCACCAAAAAATCATAATAACACCCGGTGACAAAACAAAAATAAAAAATTTTATAGAATTTAGACCTGTCCATATTAGCCTATGCATTGACAAAGATAATATGACCCTTTATGATCTTTCTTATTCGGGAAGGTTAAAATGATGAAGTTAAAGAAATTTTTTTATCCAGTATTTTTAGCATCAATAGCATTTTTAACAATAAAATATCTGAAATCCGTGAGGAAACCTATGAGTAAACCTGTTCTTTTCATTGTGTCGAGTAAAGGGTATCAACCCATCGAATATTCAGTGCCAAAGCAGATGCTTGAACAAGCTGGCATAACAGTCGTAACAGGCAGCGATGCCGGCCCAATTGCAACATCGGCAGAAAAACCCAATGAACCAGGAACTGCTCAAACTACTGAAGTAAATATACTTCTTGCGGAAGTTAATCCCAAAAATTATGATGGAATTGTTTTTATTGGCGGCCCAGGAACAATGGAACATTTAGACAATGAAACAAGCTATAAAATCACTCAAGAAGCAAAACAAAACGGCATAGTCTTAGGCGCCATTTGCCTAGCACCTCGAGTTTTAGCTAAAGCTGGTGTATTGCGAGGCAAAAGAGCTACTGGCTGGAACGGCGACAATGAGCTTCCAAAAATTTTCGAAGAAAATAACGTCATATATAAAAACGATTCCGTTGCTGTCGATGGCAAAATAGTAACAGGGAGAGATCCCTCTTCAGCACAAGCGTTTGGTGAAAAACTACTCGAAGTTCTTTAAAAAAAATTCGATAATAAAAAGGTTTAGAAAAATTCTAAACCTTTTTATTTGTCCAAAAAAATCAATTTAACACATAGCCCTTTTTAATTTTAATTTAGCAAACCATAACTCAATTACAACCGTTAATATAAAGCAACTACAAAATTCAACACAAATTAATTGTCAAAAGAAAAACAATAATATAAATTTGATCACGTTTTATTAAACCCCATAATCCAAGGAGATTTCGTGAATAAAGGCTTATTTATAACATCAATCTTAGCAATTGCTACCATCACCGTTTTTTTTACACTCAAACAAGTTAATGCAAAAAAATCACCACAAATAATGATCTCAGAAAGTAATTATATAGAATTAAAAGGTAACGAAGACTTTGAAAAAGAAGTTGTAAACAGCACAGTTCCTGTCCTTGTTAAATTTCATGCCAATTGGTGTCCTCCATGCCAAATGATGCAAGAACCACTCAAAAACATCGCAAAAAAATATAATGGCGTATTCAAAATTGGTGTTATAGATGTAGATGCGCCAGAAAACCAACCGCTAGTAGAAAAATATAATATCAAAAGTATGCCAACAATGTTGTTTATTAAACCAAATGGAACTCAAGAAATAGAAATAAAAGAAACAATAATTGGAGCAACACCTCAAGAAACTCTTGAAGAAAAAATTCAAGAACACTTTAATTTAAGATAGCTCAACTCTACTGGACGCAATAAAAATATTTAAATATCAAAACACACTTCTTTGCGATAAATATTTAAAAACCCCCTGTTGTTCACAGGGGGTTTTAATTTGGAACTTATACGAAAAGGACTCGTCCTTCGATATTAAAAATCAGTGTTTTGAATTTTCGTATAAGTTTAACTTATTCAAAAATCTTTTTGCTCCGCATTTTTTTGACATCGCCTCTAATTTTTTTAAATTTCAAGCGAGCTTCTTTTTCATGTTTTGAAACTACGGTCTTCATTCTTTTTTTAGGAACATAAAGTCCTTTGCGTATTTCCTGCGCAAGCTTATCCAATGCTTCTTTTTTATTTTGCTGCTGACTACGGGAGGAACTACTCTGAATAACCAGCTCATTTTCTGTAGTAAGCCGCGACTTAAGATTTTCTAATAAACGTTGTTTTTGAATCTCATTCAAGACAGTTGAATTTATAACACTCCAGCGAACAGTTATTTTTGTGTCTGACTTATTAACATGTTGCCCACCTGGTCCACCAGATCTACTTGCGGTAACTTCAAGCTCATTTTCTGGTATCGTTATTCCATTTTTAATATGCAAACCTGTATCCATATAAAAATCTCTCTACTTTTTAATTAAAATAAATGCCTCAACATTATCCGGAAATAAGCTTATTGCATCTTTAAATTGCATACGGTTATCAAAAATACCCATAAAAAAATCTAACTGAAAAGGATTATCTATAAATGCCCCACCAGTATCAGCCAAAACACCAAGCTTAAGTTCCTCGATGCCTGTTTTTTTATTTTTAAATTTAATACAAATTAATTTTCCAAAACCCAATACATTAACATCACCAGCAAAACAAGATTGTCCTCTTAATTCAATATCTGGTTTAGAAAAAACTTTCTTAGATTTTTCACCCATAACCTCTGAAAAAAACAAATATCGTTTTGATGGATCAGAAAAACCATTATCTCTTGCAACTTGAAACTTCCGTTCTTTGCCATCTGGCATAATCACAAAAATAGATCCTTGCATTAATGCTTCATGAAACCCATTTTTATCCAACCAAACCAATGGTTTTGTTAGCCCATTGTTCCAAAGAGCGCCCTTTAAAATTTGTGCCCTAGTATATTTAAAACGCAATAATTTATCTTTTTGTTCTTCGGCCTGCTCTTTACTCATTCCGTATTCATCAGAAGGAACTAAATATAATGGAAAATGAAACTTTTCTGTTTTAACAGAAGACCCCTTAACCTTAAAAATGGCGTACTGAGTTAATTTAATACTTTTATCTAAGATAGTTTTGGTACTTCCCCAGCCTACAGAACAAGGGTGACCCCATTTTATAAAATCAAAATGTTGTTTTAAAAAATCAGGATCATTTATTACATGAAACCCTCTCTTTTGACCAAGTTCGATAGTTGAAATTATAAATTGTAGAGTTTGTCTAAAATCATCTATGTCATAATTACCGCAGCTCAACAAACCGGTTAACATATCCCGTCTATTACTTTTTTCTTGAAAATCGATATATGCTAACGTTTCAAACCTAGATATATATTCTAATGTCCCTCTTGCTACAATTAATAAATCATCAGGGTTTGTAGAAATTTGTAAGTTACTAATATTAGGAGAAACTTTTAAAAAACTATTTTTATAAAAATTACAATTGAACTTTGATGCTTCAACAATAGAAAAACCACAGATTACGCCCAACACCAACAAACTTTTCTTCATAATCAACTCCTTTAAATAACATGATAATGCTATCATCAGGGTAAATTATTAATCAATAGTTAACGTCGAACAAATGAAAGATCTAATCAAAAAATTAAATAGCTTCAATCTTTTCTAAACCATCCAATAATTCAATCTCCACAGATTCAAGCTCAGATTCAACTGATGCAAAATCTTTAGACATCGCAACGGTCCAATTTTCAGCTAATTCTTTGGCCAGACGCTCTTTCTTTTTTTCCAAACTTTTTAATTTTTTTTCCAAATCTCGAATCTTATTTTTTAAATCTTTGCGTTGTTCTTTTTGTTCAGCAATAGATATTTCAACCTTTTTTTCTTTTTTTGAAAAAATTGTTGGGTCAATCTCTGTCGATAAAAGAGTTTGCTGCAAGGCGTAAATATAATCATCATAAGAACCTGAATACTTCACAACTCTTCCACCACCAACTTCAATTATGTCTGTAGCCAAAAGTCTTACAAATGTTCGATCGTGAGAAGTAAAAAAAACAGTTCCATCATATTTAGAAAGCGCATCAGCCAAGGCTTCAACTGTATCAAAATCTAAATGGTTTGTTGGTTCATCAAAAATTAAAACACTGCTTTTACTAAGCAACATGCCAGCAAGGCAAACACGGGCCTTTTCTCCACCACTAAGCACAGATATTTTTTTATCAACATCTTTACCTGAAAACAAAAAACTTCCTGCTACGTCTAAAATTTCTTGCTCAGAGACCGTTTTATCTGCCATAGACATAAGTTGCATCTTAACAGATGAATCACCTGCCAAAGATCTATAAACGTGTTGAGCATAATAGGCAATTGTTAATCGATGCCCCCATTTAAAAGACCCAAAAATTGGAGGCAATTCTCCTGCGATTGTTCGCAAAAAAGTTGTTTTTCCTTCACCATTATCACCCAAAATGGCAACTTTGGAACCCATAGTAATTTCAAAAGTAATATTTCTAGCAATTACTTTATCTGGGTAACCAATAGTCAACTTATCAACAATTAATGCAACGCCTTTTCTTTGTTCAATTTTTGGTAAAGTTATCTTGACCGTTTTTATTTGCTTTGGAACTTCTTTAACCATCAACTCTAATTTTTGAATCTGCTTAATTTTTGATTGCCCCTGCCTTGCCTTAGATGTTTTTGCCGCAAATTTATCAACAAAAACCTGAAGCTGCTTACGGCGTTGCTCCACGTTTTTATTAAAATTTAAGGCATGTTCAAGTTGTTGATTTTTATAATCCATAAATTGTTCAATGCCGCCTGGAAAAAGCTTTAAATCGCCCTCTTCCACTTCAAGGGTGTTGTCACAAGTTTTTTTTAAAAATTCTCTATCGTGAGAAACAATTAAATAAGACCCTTTAAAATCTCTTAAAAAGTTTTCAAGAAGCATCAATGTGCGTAAATCTAAATAGTTTGTAGGCTCATCCAATATCAAAAAATTCGGATCTGTTAATAACATTCCCGTCAACTTAACCCGAGTTTGATAACCTCCGGAAAGATTTTCAATCTTATTTTTTAACAAATCACCCAACTGAAAAGTATTTGCCATTTTGGAACATGACCATTCCGGCTGCCCAGAATATCGTTCTAAAAATTCCAGTACTGTCTCGCCGGACTTAAAGGGATTCCCCTGTTCTAAATAAGAGAGACGCAAACTAGCATGTTTTACAATTTGACCGTCATCAGGCTCTTCTTGACCAACAATCATTCGGCAAAGAGTAGACTTACCAGCACCATTTCTACCTATGACACCAATTTTTTGGCCTTCAAGAAATGAAACTGAAGCATTATTAAAAATAACCCTTGTCCCATAACTTTTTTGCAATTGCTTAATTTGAATCAATTGAGTCATAGATATATAGTCCAGTCAATCAACCAATTTAAGCTTTTTTCTAAATCTGCTAAATCATTAGAATACTTATCTTTCTCTTCTTCAGACCATGTTTCACAATTTTCTATACATTTTTTTAAAAGATTTCGTAACAACTCAAGATTTTTAAATTCTTCTTGAGTTATTATAATGCTTTGGCGACGAAGCGCATGATATTCTCTATCCCAACAGACCAACCAAAGTGATAAAAGTCTTTCTTGTGCTGAATAAAACTTACCCATATCAAAAGAATCTTTCAAAAAACATTGATTAAATTTATTGTTCAGTTTAACCAAATTTTGATTAAATTCTTCCTGTAAAATTTTTTCAATATCATCTATTTTTAAAGAAATGCCAGCCTCACAAGATGGAAACTCATATTTATCTATTTTAATTCTAGTCGTTAAAGGTTCGGATGCCAAACAACCACAAGTAGCAAAAAGAAGAAAAAGACATATTATTTTTTTCATAAAAACCTCAAGCAAAAAATTTGATAATAAATTAAAACAACTTTAAAAAGTATAAACATTTACAAAAAATTTCACAAAAAAAGCGCCGTATTTCTACGGCGCCATATAATTGCGATAATTAGTATGCTGCAAGTAGCAATGCCACAACAGACATTAATTTAATTAAAATATTAAGAGCAGGACCTGATGTATCTTTGAATGGATCACCCACTGTGTCGCCAGTTACAGCAGCTTTATGAGCATCTGAACCTTTGCCACCAAATTCACCGGATTCTATCAATTTCTTAGCATTATCCCATGCACCACCGCCGTTTGCCATCAATAAAGCTAGCAAAACACCAACAACTGTTGCACCTGCTAATAAACCACCAAGCGCAGCTGCACCCAATGTGAATTTAACAATAACTGGTGCCAAAATGGTTATTACACCTGGCAAAATCATTTCTCTTAATGATGCTTTAGTACTAATTTCAATACAACTCTTGTAATCTGGTTCGGCTTTGCCTTCCATTAATCCAGAAATTGTTTTGAATTGTCGTCTAACTTCCATAACCATTTTTAATGCTGCATCACCAACAGAACGCATAGTCAAAGCAGAAACTAACATTGGTATTGAGCCACCAATAAAAATACCCGCCATAACGAATGGATCTAAAATGTCTATAACAACCAAGCCTGCAACTTGTGCATATGCGGCAAAGAAAGCTAAAGCTGTCAAAAGAGCTGAGCCTATTGCAAAACCTTTACCAATAGCAGCTGTAGTGTTTCCAAGAGAATCTAGCTTATCTGTTATCTTTCTAACTGAAGGATCAAATCCAGACATTTCTGCAATACCACCAGCATTATCTGCTATTGGACCATATGCATCAACAGTCATAGTTATACCTGTAGTTGCAAGCATAGAAACTGCAGCCAAAGCAACACCAAACAATCCACCACCTTTTGTATAGGCAACCAAAACGGTTAATACTAAAACAATAGCAGGAAGGACTGTTGATTCCATACCTATGGAAAGACCATAAATAATATTTGTTGCTGCACCAGATTGAGATGCTCTTGCAAGATTTTCAACAGGAGATTTACCTGTGTAATATTCTGTTATTTCTCCAATAAGCAATCCAGCTACACAACCCAAAAAGATAGATATAAACAAGAAGGATTCAATATTTATAAAACTAATGTAAGCATAAGAGACAGCTAAAAACACACCTATTGCTATGTATGTAGCATACTTTAACATACTTGCAGGAGACAATTTTAAAAATGCATTAGAAAGCAAGCCAACTAAAGAACTACCTAAGCCAATGCCTGAAAGAACTATAGGTAAGCTTAAATACTTAAATGAAATTCCATAAACACCTAAACTCAAAATCATAGTGGAAACCATTGCACCAACATACGATTCAAAAATATCAGCGCCCATACCAGCAGTATCACCAACGCAGTCACCAACGTTATCAGCAATAACAGCTGGATTTCTTGGATCATCTTCAGGAATACCCGCTTCTAACTTACCAACCAAATCAGCACCAACGTCTGCGGCTTTGGTAAAAATACCACCACCAACACGAGCAAAAAAGGCAACCAAACTGGCTCCTAAAGAGAAGCTGGTTAATAAAACGTCAAATAATTCATGAGTAGAGAACATCCAGAAAACGGTACTTACACCAAGCAAACCAAAACTTGCAACGGAAAATCCCATTACGCCGCCACCAAAGAAAGCCATTAAAAAGGCTGAATGTTCGCCTTTTTCTCTGGCAGCCATTGTGGTACGTACGTTTGCTGAAGTTGCAGCCTTCATACCAATGAAACCTGTCAACATAGAAAAGAAAGAACCGCCAATAAAGCAAGCTGCCGCCCATGGATGAACAAAATAAGCCACAGCTAAGGCTATCAAAGCCACAACGGTAGCGATAATTTTATATTCCGCAGCAATAAAAGTCATAGCACCCAAAGAAATTGCATCCGCAATCTTCTGTGCTCGAGCATTTGTAACAGGGAAAGAACTTATCTTACGTAGCAAATAGGCAACAACACCTACTCCCAAAAAAGAAATCGCCAAAAACACAAGATAAAACTGATTTATCTGCATGTAGCTTCTCCAAGAAATTAGAGGGTTAAAATTAACGAAACAGTGTTTAGAATAATGATTTTCAGCCTCTTTGTAAAGGAAAACAACACAAAACTAATATTTAACTTTAGCTCCACAAAAATATACTGCCTTATATAATCCAGTTTGAAAAAAGAACTTGTATTAACTTTTTAAAATCAGTATATTCCAAAATATTTTTAATAGCCCTTTAAAAAAGGATGATTCAATGAAAAAAATATTCTTAACATTTTTAACTATTTTATTTATTTCACTAAACGCAACCAAGCTTCAAATTGTTGAAAATAGCACAATAACTGGAGAAAAATTAACTATAAAAATAGAACCAAATAAACTTAAAGATAATCCTTTTATAGAACGAATAACAAATTATGAAGATGATACAATCAAAGTCTTACCTTATGAAGTATCAAATCACGACAATTTAAAATGTGCTAAAATAGAAATATTCCATATAGATTTACAATATGCCTATTTAGTTGAATCCAAACACATCCCTGCTTACAGACCTCGATCATACGCAACATTAGCACAAGACGATTGGGCGCAGGCTCATGGTTATCCAAAAAATAAATAGACGCACAGATCAAATAATCTTAAATAAAAAACAAGGCGGAAATTATCCACCTTGTTTTTTACACTTTTTTAAATTCTACAAACTTTTTATGACTTGAACATCACTAAAAAAAGTTTTAACGCCTTTTATATCCTGATATTCATCTGGACCTTTTCCCAGCACAACCAAAATAGAATCTTCATTTGTTAAATCAAAAGCTTTTTGAATAGCTAGCTTACGGTCAAGTTCCGAATCAACTTTACAAAAAAAAGAAGAATCCATCCCTACAAGAATTTGATCTATAATCTCTTGCGGATCTTCTGATCTTGGATTATCTGATGTTAAGATTATATGATCTGCATATCGAGCAGCTGTTGCTCCCATTATCGGTCGTTTAGTTATATCTCTTTCTCCACCCGCCCCAAAAACAACAACTAAATTATTTGTGCATCTGCGCAAAGTGGAAAGAACAGCCTGAAAAGATGAGGGATTATGGGCATAATCAACAATTCCAACAGCCCCGTTTGAAAGTTCATATTTTTCTAATCTGCCGGGCACATTAGGCAAAGATCCAACAGCTTTTTGGCAAACATTCATAGAAACACCAAGCTCTTTGCACAGAGAAACGGCTCCCAATAAATTATAAACATTAAATTCACCAATAAGCACATCACAATTAAATTCTAAAGCATCCACAACGTTTCCAAAACTTATTTCAAATGCTAAAGATTTAAAATTGTTTTGCAGTATAACAGCGGTATAATCTGCTTCACCCTTCAAAGCAAACGTTTTTACATTTGGAAACTCAATGCGTAATTTATTACACCACTTATCGTCAGCATTAACAAAGGCAACAGCATCATTTTTTAATAATGAAAATATCTTTTTTTTAGCTTCAAAATATTCCTGCATAGATGGGTAAAACTCTGAATGCTCAAGTGAAAAATTTGTAAAAATAGCTCCATCAAACTGAATACCATGAACTCTATGCAAAGAAAATGCCTGTGCGGCTGTTTCCATAACTACATATTCAACACCAGCGCTAACACATTCACTTAAAAACATTTGTAAATAATCTGGTTGACGTGTTGTTAAATTCGTATTAAAAACATTATCCAAAATTTTATTTTGAACAGTTCCAAGCATTGCTGTTTTATAACCAGCTGCCTTTAGAATATGCTCTAAAACAAATGTGGTCGTTGTTTTTCCTTTAGTTCCTGTAATACCTAAAATTTTCAACTTATTAACCGGAAATCCGTAAGCCTCCGCACTAAGTTGCGCCAAGGCCAATCGAGCATCTGACACTTTTAAAACTTCGATGCTTGATTCTAAAATTAATTTTTCAACAGCAACATCCAAAATCGAATCTTCTTGAATCACAATTTTTTTGGCGCCTTTTTCGATAGCCAAAGATATAAAATCCATGCCATCTTTTTTTTGTCCTTTAATGGCGACAAAAATTGTGCCTGCCCCTACATTATCTGTATGGCAGGCAACTTTCCAAATGTTAGCTAATTTAAGCTTCATATTAAAAAATTAAATTAAAGTTGTGAATATTTTGACAATTTTTTTCTAATAGTTGGTAAGAAGTATACAACCGCATACAAGTTAACCAACACCATGCCCAAGGTAACAATATCAATTGCACCCCAAACAAGACCTATCTTTGCAATTGTTCCAGTGAACGTTAACGCTGCAAATATTAAAATAAATGCAAATCCAAATCGGCCATTTGTCAAAAACAACCAGTTTTCTTTAGCTATATACGCATAGTTTACAGTTACACCAATACCAAAACTGACCGCTGAAAATAAAACAAGCCAGCTACCCAAAAATCCAAAAGTTGTATCAAAAGCCGCGCTAGTTAAATCAATGCCTGTTAAACCACTATTCCAAACACCGCTTGAAATAATAGCCAAAGAAACCATTGAACCTATCAATATAGAACTAATAAATGTTGTTAACATACTCATAATGCCATCTTTAACTGGATTTGTACTTCCCGTAGAACCAAACAACAATGCAGAAATACCAAGACCAGATTCATGAGAAATTATTGATCGCGTAAAGGCTGCCTGCATTGCACTTGAAATAGATAGTCCAACGGCAGCACCTGTAACGGCTGATGGTGTAAAGGCACCCTTAAAAACTAAAATAATGGCGTCCCACAAAGATGCGTAATTATAAATTAAAACAATAGCAGTAGAAATTAAAAACACACCCACCTTAAAAGGAACAAGTTTGTCAGAAACCTCCAAGATTCTTTTTGATCCGCCAATCATAACATAGAATATAAATGCAGTGAGCACAATTGCCACTATCCATGGGCTTATTCCAAAGACCCTAAATAAGCTAGCCCCAATTGAGTTTGCTTGCATAGCATTACCGCTAAAAAAACCATAAAGCAAAACAAACACTGCAAAAATATATGGTAAAAAACTTTTACCAGGAACCATATTCAAGTAGACCATCGGCCCACCATTCATTCCTCTAAAAGAGGTTTTACCAATTACATCTGCACCTAAAAAGGTTTCTGCAAATCTAATTGCCATACCTAAAAAACCAGAAACAAAAATCCAAAACGCAGCACCAGGACCACCAACAGCAATAGCCATTGCTGTTCCAGCTATGCTTCCATTGCCGGTTGCCGCACCCAAAACATTTATAAATGCCTGTACGGAAGATAATTCACCTTTTACGGCACCAGTACTTTTTGGAGGGAATAAAACAAACTTACATGATTCAAAAAAATAACGAACTTGAACAAATCCAAGAACAAATGTTAGTAAAATGCCTATACAGAGGACAAAACAAACACCCCAAGGCCACCAAATAAGATTACTGAAATTTACAACTAGAGCATCCAAATTATTTAGGATATTCATAGGATTCCTTTGAGTTTGAAACAAATAAAGTTAGGCTTAAAAAACTAACACTGCTTTATAGTTTACAAGAAAAAAGACTATTATCAAAACAATTTATAGGAGAAAATATGAAAATTCTTGCCCTGGATCTTGGCGACAAATGGGTTGGCTCAGCGATGTCAGATACCCTTGGAATTCTTGCACGGCCACACCAAACAACAACCGCAAAAGAACTTATCCCTTTTTTACATAAAACAATTGCCGAATACTCTATAAAAACCATTGTTGTTGGATATCCAAAAACAATGAAAGGACTTGTTAGCGAACAAACTCAAAAAGTTATAGATCAAGTTGAAAACCTCAAAAAGCTTTTTCCAACAATTAAATGGGTTCTTTGGGATGAACGACTTACAAGCAAACAAGCCGACCAAATTAAAAGAGGAAAAAACAAAGAAGACAAAATAAAATCTCATTCATTAGCTGCGGCACTTGTTCTAGAAGGATTTTTAATGTATGCAAGAAATCAAAACATTGTTTAACTGTAAAACAAGTTGAACAGTCCTATTGACAATTAGACCAGTTGTAGCCTAGATTCTTAGAGTATTTATGTCTTCAGCAAAAAAGGAAGCGGTATGAAGTGTCGTAAATGTTCAGGCCTAATGGTTTTGCAAACATTTTTTGATCACTTCTTGAACTTTGAAGCATGGAAGTGTTTAAATTGCGGTAACATCATTGTAAAAAAAGAAAAAACATTAGAGTACGACGAATTTAGTCTTTTTTATCAACAACAAAAACATAATAAGGGCAGAAAGTAAAACCTTCTCATGACAAAGTTTCTAGTGATCAACCCAACACAAAACTCTACTGAGTTTGCAATTTTTTGTGATGACAAAATTCTACAAAAACATTCAGAATCCAAAACAAAATTAAGCAAAGATTTTTTTATAATTCTTGAAAATCTTTTTGCAAAAACAAATCTCAATTTTGAAAATTTAGATTTTATAGCGGTCAACCAAGGCCCCGGCCCATTTACAACATTGCGAGTAGTACTTGCATCAGTGAATGGTCTTTCTTTTGCATCCAAAATTCCACTAGTTGGAATTGATGGCATAAAAACATTGCTTGAAGAATTTAAAGATTCAAATTTTGCGACAAACATCGCGCTTTTAAATGCATTCGCTGACGATGTTTACTTTGCGATTGATTCTAATAATTCAGTTGATGCAGGATATGAAAATATTGACACATTCCTTAACGAATTAAAAAATAAGTTTTCAAACCCAATTAACTTTTTTGGCGCCGGCACAGAACTTTTTGCAGAAAAAATAAAAAACATTTTAGGCGACCAAGCTGTATTTGCAAAAAACGTGGCAATGAACTGTTCAATCGAAAGATTGGTCGAAAAAGCGCTTGAAAAGTTCACAGCAAATCAAACTAGCAACCAACTACTTCCCTTATATTTAAAAATCGGAAAATATAAGCCTTTAGTTGACTAGTCATTCACTTTTAAGTTTAAACTAAGGACTCTAATTAAAAGGAGCCCTTATGAAATTCAAAAACAGTATTTTTATATTTAGAAGAGACCTCAGATTATTTGATAACACAGGATTAAATGAGGCACTTAAACAATCTGAAAATGTTTTTCCGTGCTTTATTTACAATCCAATTCAAGTAACTGACAAAAACAAATTTAAAAGCAATAACTGCCTGCAATTTATGAATGAATCTCTTGATGATTTGGCCTCCCAGCTAAAAACAAATGGCTCAATTTTAAATTTATTGTACGGCCCAACAGAAAAAGTAATTACTGATTTAATAAAAAACAACAACATTGAAGCAATTTTTGTAAACAATGATTACACACCATTTTCAAAAAAACGCGACCAATCAATTGCCAAGCTTTGCAAAAAATTAAAAATTGAATTCTTTACATTTGAAGATGCCTTATTAAATCCACCAGAAAAAACCTTAAAAAAGGATAATAAACCATACACGGTATTTACACCGTACTGGCGCAACGCATCAAAGTTCACCGTTGAGACACCAATCAAAACTTTAAACTCAAAAAGCTTAGCAAAAGCAACCGCAAAAATTTCTGCAAGTTACAAAAAACTTTCATCCGTCCTTCGACAAGCTCAGGATGAGCGCAATAATGAGATAGCAACTCATGGTGGAAGAAAAAATTGCCTGGCTATTTTAAACAAAATTTCACAATTCAAAGATTATTCAAAAACTCATGACATACCATGCCTCAAAACAACAATGCTTTCTGCCCATAATAAATTTGGTACATGTTCAATTCGTGAAGTTTATCACAAATTGAAGGACGAACTTGGTCGCAACCATCCTATTTTACGTCAACTATACTGGAGAGATTTTTTCACCCAAATTACATATTTCTTTCCGCATGTTCTTGGTAAACCATTCAAAGAAAAATATTTAAAACTTAACTGGAAAAACAGTAAGCCAAATTTTAAAAAATGGTGTGAAGGCAAAACTGGATTTCCAATAGTTGATGCCGGAATGCATGAATTAAACACCACTGGATTTATGCATAATCGAGTTCGTATGATTACAGCTTCTTTTTTAATCAAAGATTTACACATCAATTGGCTTTGGGGTGAAAAATATTTTGCTCAAAATCTTGTGGATTACGACCCTGCCGTAAATAACGGCAACTGGCAATGGGTAGCTTCCACTGGTTGTGATGCCCAACCCTACTTTAGAATATTCAATCCTTGGAATCAGCAAAAAAGATTTGATCCTGGTTGCGAGTACATTAAAAAATGGATTCCTGAATTAAAAAATGTGCCGGCGCGAGATATTCACAACTGGCACAAAAAACATTCTGAATTTGATGTTAATTACCCGGCTCCGATGGTTGATCACAATATAGAAAGCGTGAAAACCAAAGAGTATTTTAAAAAATTAAAGTGATCGAACAACCCCAATTGCAACCGCCACAGCCTGGCATGCGCGCAAAATTGTTGGTGTAAGTTTACAAAAGATAAAGCCTTGTCCTTGGACGAGGCTTTTTTCTGAATCAGAAAGATCCCCTTCTGGTCCAATCAATAATGCGAGCTTTTGATCTTTGTCATGTGTTAGAACTTTTAACAAAGATTCACTCTCTGGTTCAAAGAATATCTTTTTATAATCTTTTAAAGACTCGCAAGCCTGTTGCAAAGAAATCGGAGCAAGAATCTTTGGATAAGCAAAGTTTTTAGATTGTTCAGCAGCAGCAATTGCTATTCGCTCAAGCCTTTCTAACTCTTTTTCATCGCCCCATTTACGTGCAACTTTTTCTGTGGCAATCAATTGAATTTCATTGGCGCCAATTTCTACCAAGGAATAAAGAGCCGTTTCCAGCGCCTCTTTTTTTAAAATTGGAAGTAAAAATTTTACGAATGGCTCAACAGTCTGATTTAGCTGTCTAGAAATAATAGATGATTCAAGAGATTTTTTTTCAATTTTATCAATCACGAATTCAACATTTTGCTCACGATTAAATAAAATAAAATGTTCGCCTTCTTGCAGACGAAGAACCTTTGTAATTCGATTTATTAAATCTTTGTCTTTTAGCGAAAGCTGCCCATTAGAAGAAGATTCTAACAATGCCTTTAATTCTTTAAAATATATGGCAAATATATGTGCATTATGCTCTTTATTCATTCTTTTTTCTCTTTAACTGTTTATTGTATTTAGCTAAAAACAAACTATTTTTTATTGCCAACAGTTTTTGAGCTAAATATGCTTTTACAATAATATATTTAAGAAAAACCTTTGATCCAATCTTTGCCATCAACAAATTTATTTTTGATGGCGCGGCATCAGTTTCTCCAAAATTTATAGAATCAATTTCTATAATATCATCAAAAGCATCTTCTATTTCTTCTTCTACAACCTCAATTACATCCTCTACAATATCTTCCGCTATATCTATCACTTCTCCAATAGTTGTCTCTGAATCATGACATGTTGTAACTTCAAATGTAGAAATATCTTCTTGTGTTTCCAAAGAGCTATTACAAGTATCACACGGTTTACCTGATTGATCGGAACAAAATATTTGTGAGCTCAATATTATTAATAACAAATATAACGATAACTTTTTCATTTACTTTTTCCTTAATTAGGATGTTAAAATTACTAATATTATTTAACATAAAGAATTCACTAAATAAATAAAGAAGGAAAATCATGAAAAAATTTCCACAAGCCTTAATCATATTAGATGGTTTTGGATATAGAAAAGAAACTAAATATAATGCAATAGCTCAAGCCCATAAACCCACAATTGATATGCTCATGGCAAATTATCCACACACAATAATTAAAGCTTCTGGCGAGGCTGTAGGACTTTTACCAGACAATATGGGCAACTCAGAAGTAGGCCACCGAACCATTGGGACAGGAAGAATAATTCAGCAACCCCTAACAACAATTCACAAAGCAATTGATGATAAAAGTTTTTTTGAAAAATCAATTTTAAAAAATGATTTAGAAAAAATTAAAGAACTTGGAACTACACTACACATCATGGGATTACTTTCAGATGCTGGCGTTCACGCGCACATAAAACACCTTTTTGCTTACCTTGATGCCGCTAAAACAGCAGGTCTTACAAAAATTATTGTTCACCCTTTTCTAGATGGCAGAGATATGCCACCAGAATCAGGAATAAAACTTCTAAAAAGTCTTAAAAACAAACTACGCGAACTTCAAGTTGGCAAAATTGGTTCGATTTGCGGAAGATTCTATGCAATGGATAGAGACAAAAATTGGATGCGAACCAAAGAAGCGTATGATCTTTTAACACAAAAACAATCCGAAAGTTTTTCTAATTGGAAAAAACACATTAAAAACTTTTATGATGAAGGCATAACCGACGAATTTATTCCACCCTTTCAAGTAGACCCAAGCAGCACAATCAAAAATCAAGATGGGATAATCTTTTTTAACTTTAGACCTGATAGAGCAAGACAATTAACAGCTGCCTTTGTTGACCCAAATTTTAATGAATTTCCAACCAAAAAACTTGAACTGGCTTTCTTTTTGGCAACTCGTAATTATTCATCAGAACTAAATTGTGATGTTTTATTTGAAGAAGAACCAGTAACAAAAAATACATTAATGGAAATTTTAAATGAGAATGGAATTTCAACATTCCGAATAGCAGAAACAGAAAAATATGCTCATATTACTTATTTTTTCAATGGAGGAAAGGAAACAACATTAAATCTTGAAGAACGCGTATTAATACCTTCCTTAGTTGCAAAAAATTATATTGAACATCCAGAAATGTCCGCAAAAAAAATTACTGCCGCCATTATTAACTCTCTTGAAAACAACCCTAAAGATTTTTATTTAATTAACTATGCTAATGCCGATATGGTTGGTCATTCTGGCAACATGGAAGCTACAATAAAAGCAATTGAATGTTTAGATAAACAAGTAAAACAACTGTATGAAGAAATTATAGAAAAACAAGACGGCACAATTTATTTAACAGCTGATCACGGTAATGCTGAAGAAATGTTTGATGAAACAACAAATCAACCAATTACTTCTCACACCAAAAACCCTGTCCCTTTTGTTTGGATAAATAAAAAACTAGAAGGTAAAACTGCAAACATTCCAGTTACTCAATTGAGTGAAATTGCTCCATTTGTACTGAAAGAAATTGGATTAAATGTGCCGGATGGAATGAAATAGTCCCTCAAGAACTTAATTGAGTCATGTTGATATTTTCCACATAAGCTTTAAATAAAAAAATCTAATAATGTAAAACAACTATTTTAAATTATACTCGCCGTTCTCTTGATTAAACGCAAAATTTAATTAAAATACAAAATAATAATTTAAAATTAGACTCCAAAACTACAGTGAGAATTATGAACAAAAAAACTTTATTTTTAATTTTATCCATGGCTACAACTAATATTTTTACTTCAGAACAAGTATCAGATACAGAACTAATAAAACAAATACTTCATGAACTTAAATTAAGTTTTGATGATTTTCAGCTAAACCTTTTGGCTTCCAGTTGTCGTACAATCGAAGCTTGTTTGACACAAAATCCTGGAGGAAAAAACTCTGAAATTTTCCAGGGCTATCCAAAAGACACCCAAGAAAAACATCTTCAAAAAATTGCTGGATTTTTCGCTTTGGTTGATCATAGAGAGAAATTTTTAACAACCTGGCGTGGTGAAAATGATGGTAGTAATCAAGCCTATTATTCAAAATTATTAAAAGAAATCGCCGATAAATTAGAAAAATACACAACACCGTAAAATCAACGAACAATACACCGCTGAACATTCTCAGAAATAAGTTTTTTAATCTCTTCAAATTCTGAATCTGAATAAGAGGTTTCATTCATAAAAGCAGGGTCGCAAGTTTTTGAAGGTATAAATTTTTGTAAGGCGTACAATCGTGCGCCTTTTATTTGACTTGTTAATTCTTCTATATCCGCCGGTGAAAGTTGAGATTTTACAATTGTTGTACGGAATTCATAATCAACGCCAGAAGACATTATTAAAGCTATACTCTGCTCAATACTATTAATAGGACATGAACGACTAACAATATCTTCATATCTGTGAAGCGGAGCCTTAATATCCATAGCTACGTAATCAATTAATTTTTGTTCAAACAAATTTAATAAAGTTTTTGGATTAGTACCATTTGAATCCAACTTCACTAAAAACCCCATTTTTTTAATACGTTTAATAAAATCAAAAAGACCCTGGTGAAGAGTTGGCTCTCCACCAGTTATTGTTACTGCATCAAGTTTATCTTTACGTGTTTCAAGAAATTCAAAAACATCTTCTACCGGAATAGTTGGGTGATTTTCAACCAAACCAAGCAATTCTGGATTATGACAATATCCACACCTAAAGTTGCACCCAACCGTAAAAACAATGGCACAAACCTTTCCAGGATAATCAATTAAAGAAGTTTTTTGCAATCCTCCAATTATCATGCAATAGTACCTGTTTTTCTCATTGGAAATTCAGCTTTTTTACCTTTATTCCATTGACTTATAGGGCGAATATAACCAACAACTCGTGAAAAGACTTCACATGTTTGACCACATTGGCCACAAGTATGATGTTCACCCTTCAAATAACCATGACTTGGACAAACACTAAACGTTGGTGTCAAAGTAAAATACGGAAGTTTATAATTCTCACAAACTTTTTTAACCATATTTTTTACAGTACTTATATCTCGGACCTGTTCACCTAAAAATAAATGAACTACCGTACCCCCTGTATACTTAGTTTGCATGTCATCTTGAAGATCTAACACCTCAAATAAATCATCAGTAAAATTAACGGGAAGCTGAGAAGAGTTTGTATAAAAAGGTTCTGCTCCAGCCTCAAACTCTGCTTGATTAGCACAAATAATATCCTTAAAACGAGCTTTGTCTTTTTGTGCAAGCCTGTAACAAGTACCTTCTGCTGGTGTTGCTTCCAAATTATAATTGTTACCCGTCTCTAATTGATATTCTTTTAATTTACTTCTCATAAATTCAAGAACTTTATTGGCAAATTCTATGCCTTCTTTTGATCCTACATTTTTTCCAATAAGATTAAGAACGGCCTCATTCATACCAATTAAACCAATTGTTGAAAAGTGATTTGCCCAATACCGACCATTGGCTTCTTTTATTTTTCTTAAATAAAATTTAGTGTAGGGATATAAGCCCTTATCCGTAAATTGCTCAACAACTTTACGTTTAATTTCTAAACTATTTCTTGCCACATCCATATGTTTTTCAAGCAACTCAAAAAATTCTTTTTCATTCGCCGCCTGATAACCAATTCGAGGCAAATTAATTGTCACAACACCAATTGAACCTGTTAATGGATGAGCACCAAACAAAGCACCTCCACGAACAGCCAAATCTTTTGTTTCAAGCCGCAAACGGCAACACATAGATCTTGCATCTTCTGGGTTCATGCTTGAATTAACAAAATTACTAAAATAAGGAATTCCATATTTAGCAGTCATTTCCCAAAGTAAATCTAAATTAGGATTATCCCAATCAAAATCTTTTGTAATATTGTAAGTTGGAATTGGAAAAGTAAATAATTGGCCTTGAGCATCACCAGCGAGCATAACTTCACAAAATGCCTTATTTATCATGTCTACTTCTTTTTGAAATTCTTTATAAGTTTCTTCCTTTAACTCACCACCAATAACAACTTGTTGATCTGCAAAAATCTTCGGTACAATCAAATCCATTGTTATATTTGTAAAAGGAGTCTGAAAACCAACACGAGTTGGCACGTTATTATTAAATAAAAATTCTTGTAGAGCCTGTTTTACTTCTTCATAGGAAAGATTGTCATAACGAATAAATGGCGCCAACAAAGTATCAAAATTAGAAAATGCCTGCGCACCTGCAGATTCACCTTGCAATGTATAAAAAAAGTTTACAATCTGACCAAGTGCTGTTCCCAAATGTTTTGGGGGCTTACAATGTAACTTGCCAGAAACACCAGTGAATCCGGACATCAAAAGATCATGTAAATCCCAGCCAACGCAATAACTAGAAAGACAATTTAAATCATGCAAATGAATATCTCCACTTTCATGCGACTCTCTAATTTCTTTTGGATAAAGTTTATTGATCCAATAAATTTTACTTAATTCGGATGCTAAATGATTATGAAGGCCCTGAAGAGAATAAGTCATGTTGCTATTTTCATTTACCTGCCAATCAATTTTTTCCAAATAACTATCTACCAAATCAACATCAGATCTTTTTGCAATATCACGCATTTTTGCATGTTGATCACGGTAAATAATATAAGCTTTGGCTGTTTTTCTATACTCAGAAGAAAGAAGAACATCTTCTACAACATCCTGAATTTGCTCAACAGTTGGAATTTTATCTTCAATAAAAACACTAGCAAGCTTTGTAACCAAATCGGCTAATTCACCCGCTACCTTACACCCAAACTCCCCTGTTGCGCATCCGGCTTTTTTGATGGCATTCTGTATTCTGCATTTTTTAAAGGCGACAATTCTACCGTCGCGCTTTTTTATCTCGTCAAACATTGAGACCTCTGCGCATAAAAATTAAATAATTAAAATTACTGATAAAAAACTAAAGTACTGATTCTTGAAGCCCAAGTAAACGAGTTTGTAAAATTGATATCTAAGAGAATAGAGAGCCCTATATTTTAAAAAAAATAATTATCTACAGAATTAAAATTTTTCATAAAAATAAATTGTAACTTATAAAAACTTCAAGTTTTTGAGGAAGTTTTGGAGTTTTAAAAAATATTTATTTTTTAATTAAAAAGATTGCTATTCTGTTAGAAATAAAAAAAGCTAATCATAAAAATATTTAAACCTAACATTGTAGCAGTTTTGTAAGTACATCAAATTAGAAAGAAAAGGATAGTTATGAAAAACGTTTTTATTAAAGACACTCAAATATTTGAATTAATAAAACAAGAAGAACAAAGACAACAAGGTACAATCAATCTAATTGCTTCAGAAAATTACTGCCCAAAAGAAGTTAGAGAGGCTTCGGCCTCAGTGTTAACCAATAAATATGCTGAAGGATACCCTGGAAAAAGATATTATGCTGGTTGTGAAATTATTGATCAAGTTGAAACTTTGGCAATTGAACGTTGCAAAAAACTTTTTAACGCCGAACATGCAAATGTACAACCTCATGCAGGGTCACAAGCAAATATGGCTGCCTACTTTGCCTTAATAAATGAAGGCGACACAATTATGGGCATGAGCCTTGCTGAAGGGGGTCATTTAACTCATGGACACAATGTTAGTTTTTCTGGAAAACTTTATAAAAGTATTCAATACAAAGTTAATAAAGAAACTGGCTTGCTTGATTACGAAGAAATTGAAAAATTAGCTAAAGAACATAAACCAAAATTAATAATTTGTGGAGCTTCCGCCTACTCCAGAACAATTGACTTTGAAAAATTCAGTAAAATTGCAAAATCTGTTGGGGCCTTATTAATGGCAGACATTGCTCACATTGCAGGACTTATTGTAGCCGGTCAACATCCCAATCCATTTCCGCATGCAGATATTGTCACAAGCACAACACACAAAACATTACGTGGACCACGCGGTGGATTGATTATGTGTAAAAAAGAATTTACCGAAAATATAGATAAAGCAATCATACCTGGTTTACAAGGTGGACCTTTTGAAAATATTATCGCTGCAAAAGCCGTTTGCTTTTTCTTAGCCTCTCAACCAGAATTTATTGAATATCAAAAACAAGTAATTGTAAATGCAAAAACAATGGTCACTGAATTTGAAAAGCTTAATTACAACATAGTCAGCGGAGGTACAGACAACCACTTATTTATTCTAGACCTTCGTAACAAAAAAATTACAGGCAAAACAGCTCAAACAGCTCTTGCACATGCCGGAATAACAACAAGCCGCAGCTGCATTCCATTCGACCCGGAAAAACCATGGATAACAAGTGGTGTGCGACTTGGAACTCCCGCAATTACAACACGCGGATTTAAAGAACAAGATTGTATAAAAGTTGTGCACATGATTGATCAAGTATTGATGAATACTGACAATGAAACTGTATTAAATAAAATTAAAAGTGAAATTGAAAAGTTGGTAAGCAATTTTTCACTAGATATTTAATTTATTTATTTTCAACACTAAAAAATTGATTTTAAATATCAAAAGAAGACTCGATCCTGAGCTAGTCGAAGGATCGAGTCCTTTAAATAATTTTCGTATAAGCTTTAAGAAAACTAACCCCAATAAAATTCTTTCAAACCCCGCCAATATCCAACAAAATAATCCGTTTCCCGTTTGAAGGCCGCTTCACAAAACATGCCGAACAAGGTCCAAGTGTATCCCAGAATGCGTAAACGATTTTGTGGATAAAAGTTTTTAAAGAAAAGATATGAATAATTTCTGATTTCTATTTTTTTTAAATCAACCAACCTGTCACGACCAGCGGGACTGTGGTAATGATACAAACGAGCTGTTGGAATATAACAAAGCGGAAATTTGTTAGAAACTCGTTTTGAAAGGTCACAATCTTCCATAAATGAATAATCACGCAAAGATTCATCAAATCTTTCATCTTTTAGAGCTGCGGCCTTAAAAAACATACAGCAACCGCCAACACACTCAATCTGTTTAAAGTTTTTAGTACCGTAAGCGTGAGTAGACATGCCCGAAAATAAAAATGCTCCATGTGATTGATCCTGATGCAACATAAAAAACTTACGTATCAAACCTGAAAGTTTACTGGAAACGGGATGATTAATTGCATCACCCTGCCCACCAAAATATTGTGGATGCTTTTCTAAAGTTTTAACAACCTGCTCGATATAATCCGGAAGCAACTCAACGTCATCGTCAAAAAATAACAATAATTCTGAACTGGCAAGATTAATACCAACATTACGCTGATAGGCAGCACCCCTTGGTGTATGTTTATAAATCAATTTAGAAGACGTAAAAAAATTCTTATTAAATCTTTGTGTAAATTCTTCGTAATGCATCAACCAAGTGTCGCTGCTGTCTATAATAATAACCTCATTAGGCAAAAGCGTTTGAAGAACCAATGAATCAAGCATTGTAACAATATCTTTCAGCCGATTTCTAGTTGCTACAATCACACTTGTTGTCAACATATGAAGCCTCCTAAAAAATCAAAAAACAATTAAATGCTAATGTAAGCAAAAAGATCGATATGGTCAAATCATACAATATATCAACATGCTTGAAAAAAAATTTATTCGTGTATAAGATTTGGCCAACATTTTTTTAACGAACTAAACAAAAAGGAGTTAAAATGAAAAAAAATGATGCAATTTTAAAACACAATTATTCCAGGCTTTATTGGATTTTACCACCAGCTTTACTTGCAACTTTATCCTATGCCTTTTATTATCCTTCTCTTAATTATGCATTCCAGTTTGACGATCTAGCGAATATTGTAAAAATGTTTGGCATCAGACATGAAACATTTAAACATCTTTTTTTCACAGGCACAAGATGGATAAGTTACTGGATAAATGCAACAGCCTATGGCTTGGATAAATTTAATCCTTTTTACTTTCGGCTTATTAATGTTTCCATTCATACCGCAACAGGTTTATTAATTTTTTATGTTATTTACTCAGCTCTTAAAAATTTAAGGAAAGAAAGTTTCTTTAAAGCTTATTCTGGAATAATTGCATTTGTAACAGCCGGACTTTTTTTATTACACCCAGTGCAAACACAAACAATCTCTTACGTGATCCAAGGACAACTTGAAGGAATGGCAACATTAACAATAATTCTCATGATCTTTTGTTTCATGAAGGCCTTTCAAACACAAAATTCAATAATCAAATACTTTTTAATTGCAATGACTTGGATTCTAGGAGTTCTCTCCAGTGGAACCAAAGAAATTGCTATTATATCCCCTGTTTTAATATTAATTTTTGACTGGTTTTTTATTGCTCAGGGTGACGTTAAATCTCTCAAAAAAAGGTGGTGGGCACATCTAGGTAATTTTACAATAGTATTTAGTGCTTATTTGTATTTAATGAAAGCACACTTCTTTAAAGATGCTCTTGGTCTAAAAATAAATGCTCGAAATAATATTGGAAACATAATTACAGAGAATCCAGGCGATAAAATAGAACCCCTACATTACCTTATTTCAGAATTCAAAGTAATCCTACACTACTTATTTATGTTTATTTGGCCATTTAACATTTCTATTGAATATGATTGGATGCTTGCAAAAGGCTTTTTTGCACTCGACAGCTTTCTCCCATTCTGCGGACTTTGCGCAATTGGCTTTACAATTTTTAAATTACTTCAAAAAAATATTGCTAATCCTATTGCATTTGGTTTTTTATGGTTCTTTGCTGCAATAGCTCCGCGCTCAACAATAATTCCATCCTGTGAAATGGCTGTTGATTACAAAACTTACGTTGCATCATTTGGTTGGCTATTTGTTTTAGCATGCGCAATTGTTTGGCTCTCGTCATGGTTAATTCAAAAAATTAAATTTTCAAATCAAAATTTTTTAATGCATCATGCTGCAACAGCGGCGGTTTTATTATTAGCTGGAACCTGCACAATACAACAAAACAAAACATGGCGCTCTGGCCTTGAATTTTGGGGAAACATGATAAAACAAGCTCCGGGAAAAGCTAGGGCTTACAATAACTATGGTGTTGAACTCGCACAACTACAAAGACACACTGAAGCAATTCCATATTTTAAAAAAGCTGTTCAAATGGATAAAATTTATCCAGATCCGTACAACAATCTTGCTGTTTCTTATTCTTCTACCGGAAAACTAGATGAAGCCATTAATGCAATTCAAAATTGCCTAAAAATAAATCCTAGGTCACCCGAAGGATACAACAATATTGCATCACTTTTAATACAAAAAAATGAACTCGAAAAAGCTGAAGTCGCACTAAAAAATGCCTTGTTATTAAGACCTCATTATGGCCGAGCAATGTTCAATTATGGCAGATTAAGGTTGATGCAAAACAAAACTGAAGATGCCAAAGAACTATTTAGAAAATGTTGCATGGAAGGTGATTTGGATAATGCGATGGAAGGTTTTGCTGCTTACGGAACAACTTGTTTAAACTTAAAAGATTACGATCAAGCAATATTTGCATTAAACGAAGCTCTTAAATACAGCCCTCGACAACCTAATTTAAATTACAACCTAGGGAATGCTTATTTTTTCAAACAAGAATATCAAAAAGCAATTGAATATTTTGACAAAGAACTATCACTTAATCCAAATGATGTTCGATGCTTATTCAACAAAGGCGAAACTCTTTTTACTCTTAATAAATATGAAGATGCTGCTAAACTCTTTAACAACAACCAGGTCAAGAATTTTTTTCCACACGCATTAATTCGACTTGCAGCATGTAATGAAAAACAAGGTAAAATACTTGAAAGTCGCAAATGCTTAGAAGAATGCATAACAACAAAAAAAGATGCAAAAATTATAGCCATGGCTCAAAATTATTTAAATCAGTTACATAAGGTCTATCCTATACTTAACAACATCAAGGTTGTGGAAAATACTGATTCTAAAAGAGATATAGCTTAACCTTCGAGGAATTTTATTAAATGATAACAGACAACATAACATTCCTAATACTCATACTATTAGGAACAATACATGGGGCAATAATTGTCGCATTTATTTATTTTATATTTAAAAAGATCAAACGACGACAACTGGTTATACAAGAAATGTTACAAAATCAAATAATTAAAACAGAATTTCCAAACTTAAAGCTATATAATACCGAGGAGACACTAGATAAAATCAAACAAATTATACTTAACAAAAAAAAGGGAGCCTATTTAAGATTTGGTGATGGTGACATTTTACTTGCTCATGGAATTAAAGATTTATATCAAATACCTAATCTAGAATTACAATCAGAAATGCAAGAAACCCTACAATTGAATGATACTAATATTCTTAAAACACTGCCTTTACAATGCCCGGAGCTTAAAAGTTTAGAAAAGGGAATGTATCCGGGAAATGGCTCAAGACCATATGAAAGATGCTTTGAATTGCTAACAAAAGCTCGCCCTTTTTGGGGTGAAGTAACGGATGTCTACTCGCCAATGGCCCTTATATTTGCAGCAACCAGTAGAGTCTCTGAATGCATAAATTTTTTAAAATTTTTAAAACAATCTAACTGCGCTATACTTATTGGTAATAAAAATATTCCGCAAGAACTCATCGAACTGCTTTTTGGAAAAAACTGCCACTTTATACCTACACCTAGCAGCAACTCATATTCATCCATAAATCAAATCGAAATAGCCGCAATACAAAATTTAAATAAAAACAATGATTATAAAATTGTTGTAATTTCCATGGGTTGTTCTGGAAGACCGCTAGCAAAAAGACTTTGGAAAAAAGTTGATAACATATTCATTTTTGATTTTGGATCATTAATGGACGCCCTCTGTGGTCAAGACACTCGATATTGGCACAAACATATGGATTTCAACTATTTTAAAAAGTTTCGCGAACAATTAAAAAAAGAACTTTGCTAAATTAAATCTTTCGATAAATTTCATCGCAAGCTATTCTAGAAACTAGTTCATAACCTTGACCCATCAAGTAATCTTTGATGCGAGAATCTTTGTAATTATTTTCTACATCAATAACATCTATAAAAACATCATCAAAATTAATACCTTTTAGCACATCTAACTCTCCACCTTCTATATCGAGACTTAAGTAATCTACCCTAGCAAAATTATTTTCTTTTAAAAGATCATTCAATCGACGACATTTAGTTTTTATTTTTTTACTTGCGCCTCCATAATTTTCCAACTCTGTTTCTATTCTTTGAAGATGTCTTGAATCATAACTTTTTACAATTCCACTCAAGTCTTGAGAATAACCATCTATTTCTAAAAACTCCGTCTCACCATTAAAATCTGTTATACAACCATTAAAACAAACACAATTCCTTTTATCAGAAAGTTTGTTAAAAACAGAACCACGCGGCTCGGCGCAAATACCCTTCCAGCCCAACGATTTTTCAAAAAAGAATGTATTACTTATAGTCTCACCATCTGTGGCACCAATGTCTACAAAAACACCGTCGCTTTTATTTTTAAAAAATGTTTCATAAACAAATCTATCCTGCCCATATTGACTTCTATAAGCACCTTGAAAGCTAGCTCGATTAATTTTAATAACCTCATCCTTTAATCTATTAATCAACTGTAGCTCAGACTTTTGAAAAACTTTTTGAATATTTAAATTAAAATCTAAACTCTCAATAACAAGATTTGCAAACCAAATCCAAGAAAAAAACTTAGATTTATCGGATTCAATAAAATTTTTAATATTCTTTAAATATAACTCATATTCATTTTGGGACATTGACGAAATATAATTATGCAATTCCTCGAGGGACTGAAAATCATTTCTAGAAATAAAACATTCTTGGGGCACATAATCTTGAACATTCAAAGCTCCAAGGTAGATAGGAACAACACCTGCAACAAAAGAATCAAAAAGTTTTTCTGAAACATACCCCTTTTCATCTTTTATGTTTTCATAACAATAATTAAATTTATAATTTTTTAAGGTTTCTATTTTATCTACAACACTACCTTTATAATTTTTATAACCACATCTCTCCCACCCACGACCATATAAATCAAAATCATTCCCCGACTTATTTTCATAAAAGTCTATAACTGTCTTTCGTTCAGAATAAAGTTCATTTTCATGATTGGAAGTCTTATTATAAGCAACCATCGCACAAAGCTTTTTTTCTATAAAATTTAATTCTGAATTAACATTTAAATCTGGCTGTGGATAAAAAAACTTAAAATATTTTTTATTGTCAACAAGGTCATCGTTCCATGTAAATACTTTTGAAAATGGCTCATGAAAAGCTACGTCATAATTTTCAGGCTTAACAGAAGGTGGCTCCCACAAAAAAAGAATGTTTTTATTTTTACTTCTATTGGCTAATTTTTTCAAATTATCTTTACTAGGAACATCAAAACAAAAAAGAAACATATTTCTAGGAAGCAAAGAAAAACTCGCGACCCTTTCTAACGCAATGCCGGCTGCATTCAAACGCTGCATTAAAAAGAACATAGTTCTTTCTCCCGTTCCGCCGCTAGAAGAAACTTTATAAAAATCCCCAAAACTTCCTCCCCAAAAATAAATGGTCTGTTTGGTTAACCGCATCTTAAAAATAAATTTAAGAATATGATTAATTCTTTTCCATACTAAATCTGGATTTTTAACTGCCGTAATAGCTTTTCTTAAATATTTGTTCATGACTACTCCCTTGAAAAATAAAACATAGTACGACATTCTACAAAAAAGGTTTTATTTTTACGAATATAAAATTTATAATTTTTTACTACCAATCAAAACCAAAGGAAAACATAATGAATACAAAAAAATATTATATAATTTTAGGTGTATTATTATGCTTAAGTCTTCTGAAAAACTATCATCAATCACAAGTATCAATTTCTAAACCAAAAATAATTACAATTCTTTCAAAACCAAAACAACAAAACGGCCCTCAAGTAGTTACAGATTCTTTAATCAGAGGACTAAAAAAATTAAATATCCCATTCAATCTTAATCCAGAGATAAATTCGGATATAGGCGACACTGTAATAACCCAAAACAGTTTGCATACACTTCACCAAATGATTAAACAAAAAAGGAATGGCCAAATTAAAAAACTCATCGTGGGACCCAATACAGCATTAAAAAGCTTTGAAGCATTAAAAGCGCCAGAAATAGATCTTTATCTAGTTCCATGTCAATGGGTCAAAGATGGTATCGTAAAAAAATATCCTGAACTTGAAAGTAAAATAAAAGTTTGGCCATCCAGCATAAATTTAGATAACAACCCATCACCAAATCTAAACAAAGAAAAACTAGCCCTAATTTATTGGAAAACTGAAGGGAAAGAATTTTGCGATCGAGTAAAAGACGTTTTAGAAAAAAATGGATGGAAAACAAATATTATCAAATACGGCCATTATAAATTGAATGACTACCTTAATCTATTAAACAAATGTAGCATAGCCGTTTTTTTAAGTGGTTCGGAATCACAAGGCTTGGCGCTTGCAGAAAGTTGGTCAAAAAATGTCCCCACTCTGGTATGGGATAAAAGTACAATAATAACTTTCAATGAGATTGAATTCAAAACATCTTCTTGCCCATATCTTACCGAATCAACGGGTAAACAATGGCAAAGTTTAGATGAATTAGAAGATATTTTAAAAAATTTGAATCTTAAACAATTTTCACCTAGAAAATGGTTGGAAGAAAATCTATCTGATGAAGCATCTACTCAACAACTAATTAATCTAATTAAAAATTAGAATTCTCCATCCATAAAGAACAAATTTATCCCAAAAGATTTTCTTGAAATTAAAAAAAATAGCCCCAGCAAACATGAAAGAGGCCCTACCCATAACCAATAACCAAACTGATTCAAAAGAAAAAACTTAATTGATTCAGGAATAGTAAACATAATAAATTTATTGACTACAAGGTATGCCGCACCAAATAGTAATGCCCCCAAAAGCATCTGTAATGAAACTTTAAAAAGAAATCTACTCAAACTTTTAATATTAAAAGTCACCCCAAATTTAGATTGAAGTAAAAACACCAAAATCAAAGTTTGTGAAGTTTGAGAAACAGTTGTCGCGAAAGTCAAACCCATTGCGCCATAGTTTTTTACAAGTAAATTATTTAATAACACATTAATAAATAACGTTGACAAGCCAGAAATGGTGATAATATAATTTTGATTTTTTGAATAATAAATATTGGCAACAATTTTTTGTAAAGCTAATGCAAAAATCCCTATAGCTAACGTTTTAAATATCATCCCAGCTTCTACGGCCTGCTCCAAAGTAAATCTTTTTGAAACCAACATTGTTGTAAAAAACTTTTCCGCAAAAACAAAGAAAAAAAGAGTCATCGGTAATGTAACCCAAAGAATTAATTTAAATGATTCTTGAACCAAAAAACTAAGCTCTTCCTCATCCTCCAATGCAACCCTGGAAAAAGAAGGAAGCATAATTGTTGCAAAAGATGATGCAAAAACGGTTAATGGCAGATCCACAAATTTATTTGCATAACTTATCAAAGAAACTGACCCAGCCTGGAGATAAGAAGCAAACCTTGTATCAATCAGAAAATTAAATTGACCAATGCTTGCCCCTATTACACTTGGCCAAAAAACATTTATAACGGTTTTAAAATTATTAAAAACTCTCCTATTAATACAACAAAAAATAAAACCCTGCTTAAAATACATAATCAAATGTAAAATAAATTGAACAATAACACCTGCAACCAAAAAAACACATAATAAATTTATAGAAAGCGCCATTGGAATTAAAAAATACGAATTACAAAAATAAGCTCCAAAAATTCCAACTAAAAAAAATATATTCAAAATAGTCGGAGACATTGCTGGAACAGTAAAATGATTAACTGAATGCAAAGCTGTAGTCAAAATGGCATTTGCTGTTATAAAAAAAATCATTGGCATAAGCAATCTAAAAAACGGAATAGCTAGAGCTATTGTTTCAGGAGAAAATCCAGGCTGAAAAACAAAAATAATTTGTGGCGCAAACCAAATCCCCAAACCACAAACAAAAAAAATAACCGATTCAAAAAAAAACAATAGTAAAGAGATCAAGCCACATGCTATTTTTTTATCACCCGCACTAACCAAACGAACAATCGTCGGCAAAGATGAGACACCTAAGGCTCCATCTGCAAAAACAGAACGCAATGAATTTATCAAATTAAAGGCTGTAAAAAACGCATCAGAAAAAACACCCGCACCTATAAACCGAGCTAATAAAAGCTCCCTCAAGCCTCCCAAAAACTTACTTAAAAAAGCCCAAACTCCAAGTTCAATCGTTTTGTTTTTCACAGATGACATAATGCGTCCCTACCTATTAATAAAGTCAAACTTACATTCCATATGCGGCGACTTATTCTTAATTTTAAAAAAGGGTTCTATATTTATTTTTTTACTCGCTTGAAATAATAACAACAACTCTTTTGTAGAAATTGATTCTGAATACCTATTTAATTGCTCATTCTGAACTAAATTTGCGGGAATATTTATAATTTTAGACTCTTCAAGAAATAAGCCGTAACTGCTTTTATTTATAAAACGAGCACCTTTTGACCATGCAGCTTCCAAAGAGTTTGGGGTATCCCAAGGCATTAAAAATAACTTTAAAGCAATATCTTTCTTTCTATACAAAGTCATATCAACTGTATTTGGATAACACCAGTCTCCCGCGCCAGAGAAAATACGGTATTTAAATATACCAGGAGCAACCTCTTCATGTTGAGGAATACCTGTTATTATATTGCATGAATAACTTTCTGTTATATTTTTTCCCAAACGCAAATAAAAACCATAGGCTTTGTTTTCTATTAAGACGCATACACATTTTTTTAAATCAATAAAATCCTTAATAATAATATCATCAACCGCAAAGATCACATTATTCGAATCTTTTTGAAAAAAAGCCTTAGCTGTCCAATGTTTAAAATCTGATTTATTTTTTTGTTTACAAAATATCACATTGCTAAAATCATGCTTTACACAATCGTAACCCTGATCAAACTCTAAATCACTAGATCGATAGATTATATAAATATTATTTAGACCTAAAACATATTTTTCTACAGATTCCAAAAATGCATAAAGCTGAATTGGACGATCATAAGAAAAAACAATTAAATCCGTTTTCTGATTGAAATTTTTTCTAAAGAAAAAATTGATCAAAAGCTCCGCTAGAAAAAACATAAAATCCTCAAAAACTATTTTTTAATAGCCTCAACAAAAAAACCCGTCGTAAATGTATCAATAAACTTTTTCTTCTCTAATTTTTCTAAATAATTAGGCATCCATATTCCAAATAAATAATATTTTAGATCAAAGTCTTTATCCTGAAGTTTTTCATCAGCCTTTATGTAATGGGCTACACGATTGGTCTCCATAGCCATAAACTTAAAATACCCTTTATTTGGAGTTAATTCTGCTATTGAAAGCCCAAATTCAGCGCAAAAATGCTTATACCAAGCCGGTGCAAATCCACTATAATAATGGAAGGGTAGCTGATGCTGTCCAGCGGTAAAAGGCGCCGTAAGAAAAAGCCTTCCACCAGGTTTTAAAATTCGAGCCATTTCTTGCAACGCATCAATAGGCATTGGCACGTGCTCTAAAACCTCTGTACATAAAATCACATCAAAAGAGCTATCTTTCACAGGTATACTGCAAATGTCAGAAACATAATCTATATGACCATATTCTTTAGCATCCAACTTTGGACCCTCATATTTTTTGAAGTCATGAGTCCTATATTCGCAATGTTTAAATAAATTTTTATATGGGCACGTTCCGGCCCCAACATCCAAAACTTTTGCCCCGGCAGAAATAGTAAAAGTTTTTTGTTCAACCCATTTATCTCTGTCCTTCTGGCTATACGCTACAATCTTTCTAGTTGTTTCTTCCTCTGTGTTTCTTTTCAAAAAACCATGTGTTCTATCCCAAAAAACCATCGGTTTTAAAAAAAACGATGAAAAAAATGAACGAGATAAACGACTTGCTAAAGAATAAATTTTCATAAACAACACCCTACTTTAAGAAATTTATCTATAAAATTTTAAAAATAATTTCATAGCATCACACAAATCTATACATAAGTCTAGACAGCTAAATCTTCGTTGCATTCTTACATTTAATATTGTCTTTAAAGAATTAAATTAGTAAAATTTCATAGAATTTTTTATTTTCAAAAGAAGAGGAACCTGTAATGAAAAAACTACTTTATATCACCTTGCTAATTTCAACAATGATAATAAAAACACTCGATCAAAAAGATCTCCCTGAGCCATACGCTTCAATTAAGCTACTTCCATATAACATGCAAAGCTTTTTTGGCGAATTCTGTGCAAACTCAATCAAAAAAATTATTGATGAAATTAAACCCAAAATAGCATTAGAAGTTGGCTCTTGGCATGGGGCTTCCGCTATTTTTACAGCACAAAATTTAAGTGATGATGCTAAATTTTACGCAGTTGACCACTGGCTTGGTCAAAAAATTTATCCAGGGACAGATCGGTCAAAAGAACATAAAACGCTCTATCAACAATTTTTATCTAATGTTATTCATAGCGGTTTATCTCATAAAATAACCCCTATTAGAATGGAGTCTTTGCTTGCGGCAGAACAAATAAATGTTAAACCAGATTTAATTTATATTGACGCAAATCACGAAGAAGAAGATGTATATAATGACATCATGGCCTGGTACCCAGTATTAAATGAAGGTGGAGTTTTATGCGGCGATGACTGGAGTTGGGGAAATGGTCAACCCGTACAAAAGGCTGTAGTAAGAGCCGCCAAAAAATTGAAGTTAGAGATTGAACACAACGCCAAATTTTGGCGATTCAAGGGAACAAAACAAACAAAGGCTACAGTAGAAAACAATGAAAAATAAAACTCGAATTTTAATATTTTCAACACTGGCATTAATATCAACAATTATTCTTTGGGAGCCGGACTTTATTCCTGCTCCTTCTACCTTAAATACCTTAAAAAATAAAATTTACACTTGCTCTGAAATTACAAAAATTAAGCTTGGACTAAAGCGGTCTTACAACTACCCATACATAACCTACCAATCATTTATGTATTATTGCGACCATATTTTTCCAAGAAATTTAAAACCTGCAAATGTAAAAGCTGGCGATACAATATATATTGGAGATGAAAATCTTCTTCAACATTTTTTTGAAGAAATTCATCCCAAAATCAGTGTCCCATATATTTTAATCACACATGATGCCATGTATACAGGTCAAAAAAAATATTTTAAATATCTAAATGACTCTAAAATAATTGCCTGGTTTACCAAAAATCCAATTGATCAACATGAAAAGATATTTGGCCTTCCCGTAGGCCTACCACCAAAAGGATACAAACACGGTAACACCAAACTGCTAAAATCAATGATGGGAAAAAAACTCCTAAAGAAACACACTCTTTATTTAAACATAATTCCAGGACCATGCCTTGATGAAAGAATGAAAGTTTTTAACATGTTCCGTTATAAAAATTACTGTTACAACGCATACCCAATACCCCACCCTGAAAATCTAAAAAATGAAGATCGTAAAAATTATTTGGAATATATAATGGACATTAAAGAATCCAAATTTGTATTAAGTCCAAGAGGATTGGGGTTAGATACCCACAGAATGTGGGAAACAATCATGCTAGGGTCTTATCCAATAGTAAAAACATCCTGCTTAGACTTTATGATACAGGATTTGCCAGTAATAATTGTCCAAAATTGGGATGAAGTGACTGAAGAATTTCTAGAAAAAAAATATATAGAGCTTCAAAATAACAAATATAATTTTGAAAAACTCTACATTGATTATTGGTTAAATCAAATTGAAGCTATCAAAAAGGGTATCATTCAAAGAGCCACAATCTGAACACTAAATTTTCAAATTCTAAATGATTTTAACTGATTAAAATAGGACTTTTTAACCTCTTTATCAGGACCAATTAAACTATCATCCAATAAAGTTAATCCAGAATTAAATTGCTTTTCATAATTAAACTTTAAATACTTTTTTGCTAAAACATTAATATTAGAAAGAAAAGGTTCTTTCTCCCAATTCCAAGTCTTAATTTCTATTTGATTAAAGCCCATGGCAGTCAATGTTTTTTCAAACCTTTCTGCAAACCATAAATCTTTATGAAAAGCCCAAAATTCTGCCTGATCACCTGTAAGGTGTCTAATAACACCCATCTTTATTTCAAAAGATTTATCCGATCTCAATGTATCAATACTTCCATTTAAATCTGGAGTCTCTATATGCAATACCCCACCCACCTTTAACCACTTGCTCCAACGTATCAGCATCGCAATGGCTTCAACTCTGTTAAAATGCTCAAAAACATGATGTAGTCTAATTTCATCTACAGATTCTTCTGGAAAATTTAATTCCATAATATCAGCCTCAAAATCTGGTGCCGTATTAAAATAATCATGCTGAACCGCAGGATAATCTATGTTTATGTATCCTGAAAAATTTGACCTACCACAACCCAAGTGTAGTTTTAATGGATTGTCTTCTTTGTAAAGATTATTTTTTTTTAATTGTTCCAATGTAGACTCAGCCAAAACATGTTGAGGTCTTTTTTTAAATGACCGTAAAACAAGATAGGAACGCCTTGCGGCTTTAAATACAAACTGTTTTGAAAATAAATTCATCAACTATCCCCTTTTAAAAAAATGATAAAACATTTTAGAGAAGCTTGCCTTCTAGGTTGGTACACGATATATAAAATTAAAGTTTAATAATCACACAAAACAAAGGGTAAGTCCAGATGATAAAAAAAATCATATTATTAATATTGTTTTCACCATTGATCTCAACTGCTGATGATATTGAATCAAATATATTAACCAAAGATTGCCTAATTTTTGATATTGGAGCCAATCATGGGGCTAAAGCTAAAGAATACTTAGAATTTGCATCAAAAATAGTATGCGTCGAACCTCAAAAAAAATGCATTGAAAAGTTGCAACAAGCATTCAAAGGCTGTTCAAAAATAGAAATTATTCATGCTGGATTAGCGGACAAAGAAGGTGAACTTGATTTTTATGAATGTCCGACTGATACAATTTCAACATTTACAAAACAATGGCAAACAGGTCGATTTAAAGGTTTTTATTGGAAACCTGCAATTAAAGTCCCAGTAACAACATTAGACAATCTTATAGAAAAATATGGAAATCCTAAATTTTGCAAAATCGATGTTGAAGGGTTTGAGCTAAATGTTCTGAAAGGACTTTCCAAACCAATAGAATGGTTATCTTTTGAATTCACAGCTGAATTTTTTGAAAACGCTAAAAAATGCTTAGACCACCTAGAAAGTTTAGGCTACAAATCATTTAATTTTGTTTCTGGAGCAGGAAATGTTTTTACACTAACAAAATTTTGCGAAAAACAAGAAATGATAGAAATAATAGAAAAAATAATTTTAAAGAAATTTGATGGCATACCTTTGACACCAACAACAAGGGTGCGGCTAGTTGTCCCTCTTTGGGGCGACATTTATGCTCACTACGATGAAAAATAACTGTGTAAAGTAAATAATTGAAAAAAAAGAGGCGCAATTTTCAAGATTGCGCCTCTTTTTTTGAAAATTACTAAGGTCTAATTACAGCAAACTTTTTATTTCCTAAATCAGATGGACACTCAAAGATTTCAACCTTGCGATTTAAAACAAGACCAATGGAGCTTGCTAAACGGGCTTCGGCCTCTCTTTGAACATCATCTAAAATAATAATCACATTTGTGTTAAACAAACTCAAATTTTTAAGAAAACCACCTCGACCAATATTTCCAGGAGGACCATCTACCAAAATCATTTTATAATCTTTTGGCAATTCTTTTGTTACAACTTCTACATCATACCAGCCGTTCTTTATTGGAGCATAAATATATTTGGTCTCATACATGCCAACATAAAGAGGATTATGTTCAACAGAATACAAGTTATAATATTTAGACATTTGGCTACTTGCCCAGCCACTACCAAACTCTAACAATGTCTCGCCATCCTTTAGATTATTTCGAATAAAATCGAAAACTTCCTTGGGTATAGACATTCCACCAAATCTTTCACTATCAACATGATCCGGCCAAACTTTATTGCTTATCTCTTTTTTCTTTTCACTTTTTTTAGCATCATCTTTTATTTCATCACAAAATGTTGAAAAAAAACTCATACCAAACAACAAAAGCAAACCTAAGCTCTTTTTTAAAATTTTACTCGAATTAGGCAAGCAAACTTTTGAATCAAACCATTCAATAGTTTGCTTTAAACCATCTTTTAAGGAAGTTTGAGCAGTCCAGCCTAGTTGGTTAATCTTTGAAACATCTAAAAGTTTTCTTGGTGCGCCGTCTGGATGTTGGTCGTCAAAGAATATATCGCCCTTGTAGCCAACTAAATCTTTTATCATAAGTGCAAGTTCGGCAATTGAAATTTCTTCGCCTGTGCCAATATTTATTGGGTCAAAGCCATTGTAAGTTTGCATTAAATAAAAACATGCATCTGCAAGATCATCCACAAATAAAAATTCACGCATTGGTTTGCCCGTTCCCCAGACAACAACGCCAGTAACATTTTCTTCTTTTGCTTTTGTGAACTTAGCAATAAGCGCTGGAAGCACATGTGATGTTTCCAAATCAAAATTATCATTTGGGCCATATAAATTTGTTGGCATGCAAGAAATAAAGTGAGTTCCGTACTGTTGATTATAAGCCTTACACATGCGCAGCCCTGCTATTTTTGCAATTGCATAAGCATCGTTGGTTGGCTCCAGAGGACCTGTCATTAAATATTCTTCTTTAATTGGTTGAATACTATCTCTTGGATAAATACAAGATGACCCCAAAAACAATAATCGTTTAACACCATACTTGTAAGATTCATGAATTACATTTGTATTTATCATAATATTGTCATAAATAAATTCTGCAGGATATTCTGCATTAGCTTTTATTCCACCAACTTTGGCTGCTGCTAAAAAAACAAAATCTGGACGTTCTTGAGCAAAAAATTCATCAACGGCTTTTTGATTTCTAAGATCTAATTCTAAAGATGACTTTGTAACCAAATTGTTAAAACCTTTTGATCTAAGCAAACGAACAATTGCAGAACCAACCAATCCATTATGACCAGCTACGTAAATTTTTGAATTTAATTGCATGATTTAAACCTCTAGGTTTTGCTGTTTAGAAAATAGCTTCAACTTTGCATCAATCTTAACTTCTGGCCTTACTACAAGATTTTCAACCTCTTGCAAATCCGCCTTCATCATCATTTTTACAAGATCATTCAATGATGTTTTTGCTTGCCATCCCAATATTTTTTTAGCCTTTGAGGGATCTCCTAATAAAAGATCCACTTCCGTTGGCCTAAAATAAACAGGGTCTATAAAAATCAAGGGCTCGCCAGTGAATTGGTTGTACCCAACCTCTTTAATTCCCTTGCCTTTCCACTCAATTGCAATATCTACTTCTTTAAATGAAAGTTCTATAAACTCACGAACCGAAGTTGTTTTACCTGTTGCAATTACAAAATCTTCTGGAATTTTATGCTGCAGCATCAACCACATGGCTTCTACATAATCTTCTGCATAACCCCAATCCCTTTTGGAATCAAGATTTCCAAGATATAAACCCTTTTGCAAACCATACTTAATTCTAGCAGCTGCACGTGTAATTTTTCTTGTAACAAAAGTCTCACCACGACGCGGTGATTCATGATTAAACAAAATACCATTGCAAGCAAACATATTGTAGGCCTCACGATAGTTTACAACCATCCAGTATGCATAAAGTTTTGCTGCTGCATATGGAGAACGCGGATAAAAAGGGGTCGTTTCTTTTTGTGGAATTTCTTGAACTTTACCATAAAGTTCACTTGTTGATGCTTGATAAAATTTAACCCGATCAGTCATACCTAAAATTCGAATCGCTTCTAACAATCGCAATGTGCCTAAAGCATCTGAATTTGCCGTGTACTCAGGCGTTTCAAAAGAAACTTTAACGTGACTTTGCGCTGCCAAATTATAAATTTCATCCGGCTGAACTTCCTGTAATATTCGAATTAAGTTAGTCGCATCTGTAAGATCACCATAATGTAAATAAAATTGACATTCACCTTCATATCTACACTGAAAAAGATGATCAACTCGAGCTGTGTTAAAAGAAGATGAGCGACGTTTTATTCCATGAACTTGATAACCTTTTTTAAGCAAAAACTCTGCAAGATAAGAACCATCTTGCCCAGTAACTCCTGTGATTAATGCCTTCTTCATTAGATTTCCTCAAAAACCGTCTTCTAATGCCTCAAACTTGAATGGTAACAACTTTACATTTTCGATCGAGTCCTGGCAAGCGATTAGCAAGTAATCATCGGTTTCCACAACACAAAGATTTCTAACATTTAGCAGGGCAACTTTTTTCTTTTTAACATCGACCAAATTATTATTAGAGCCTATTTCAACAACATTCGTTGTATTACCGTCTAACATTCTTCGTATTTTCAAAAACGTGTTTAAGTTACCAACATCTTGCCATACAAAATCAACTGGAAGAACGGAAACTCTTTGACTTTTTTCCATCACAGCAACATCAATAGATTGGTTTGGAATCAGTTCATAATCAAGATTTTCCGATACAAAATTATATGTTGATTGCCAGACGTTTTTTGCATGTACTTTTAATTCATCCAAGAAAACAGATGTCTTCGCACAGAAAATTCCAGAATTCCAAAGCATATTATTTTTAGCCAAATATTCTTCAGCCACTTTTGCTTCTGGTTTTTCATGAAATTTAATAACTTTTGTAGGCATTTCTTTTGAATCTAATGCATATTCAATATATCCATAGCCTGTTGCTGCTGATGTTGGACGAATACCAAATAAATTTATTGTATTATTTGTTTGCGCAGCATCAACAGCATGAACAACAAATTCTACAAATTTTTCTTTTGGTGAAATAAAATGATCCGCAGGCATAAATAAAACAATTGCATTCTTATTAATCTTAGAAATTTCAAAACAACTAAAAGCAATTGCAGCTGCAGTATTTCTGGAGCATGGCTCTTCTAAAATATTGCCAACTTTAGATCCAACACAAGATTTAATTTGAGATGCATAATCTTTTGTGGTCACAATCCAAATATTTTCTTTTGCAACAACCCCTTCTGCTCGAAAAATTGTATCTTCAAGCATGGTTGAACCAGAACCTAGAGAAAGCAACTGTTTTGGATTTTCTTTAGTACTTAATGGCCACAACCTTGAACCACAGCCACCAGCCAAAATTACACAATAAATATTTTTATTCATAGTAACCCTTCCTTGTAAATCTAAATAAATTAATTTATTTAACACTGTTTAAAATTTTGCTTAAACAAAACCAAAACTTAATTTGTAAAAAAATTAATTAGTAATGTGATATATTACATTTTTGTTTTTTATATTTTGCAAAATCTAGTTTCAATGTTTAATAAAACAATTTAGTGAAAAAATTATAAATTAAACTCCTTTGACCCACCACCACGGCAAGCCAAACTATCAATAACTAAAGTTAATTTTGCAACTTTATTTAAACGATGCACCCCAATTGGAGAAACAAAACGACTGGCTTTTAATCCTTTGAAAAAACGTTTCACAAGCTCTTCATGACCCTTATCTGGCTCTTTGGCAATCTCATTAAAAAACCGTGGTAAACCAAACCCCTGAAGCGATTTATAATCTTCCATTACAATCGATTTAGAATCAAAAAACAATTCTAAACGTTCTTCACCCATACTCTTATGACCAAGAGATGTAAAAATTAATGTACAAATTGAACCATCCGCAAAACTTATCTGCGCAGAATAATTATCTGTTGGAAACAAATCATCTCCAGATGGTTTTAAAGACTCAACAGAAACAGCAACCGGTTCTGAATCTGTTAAAAAACAAAACAAATCTATAAAATGACAAGCTTCTCCAATAATTTTACCAGCACCCTTTTCTGCCTGAGCCCAACATTCTTCATTTGTTAAACCTGAATTAACTCGGTAAGAAGCAATCAATGGTGTTCGACGCCCCTCAACAGCCTTTTTTATTTTTTGAATGAATGGAGCAAAAGATCTGCTATAACCTACACAAAATGAAACACCTGGATTTTTTGCCAAAAAAGCGGTCAATCTATCAAACTGTTCAAAATCGGTAACCATTGGTTTTTCTAAATAAACAGCCTTACCTTTACTTAAAGCTTTAATAGCCTGATCACAATGAAATTTATGTTCAGATGCAATTAAGACTGCATCAACATTATCTTCTTCAAATAACGCATCTTCTTGAATAAAACATTTTTTTGCACCGAAGAACTTACAAGTATTCAAAGATCTGGCAACATCTGTATCAACAATTGCATCAATCTTTAAATTTCCCACTTTGGACATTATTGAAAGCAAATCTATTTTCTCAGATCCACCCGCACCAATAACACCCAACCGAATGTTTTTATCTTTTATCGCTGGAACAAATTTAAAATCAGCCAAATCTAAAGTTTCATTTGTTCTTGCAGGCAAAAATTGATTGTCGTCTTTAGGTAAGAAACTCAAAATGAGTCCTAATCTTTTTTTGTTTTTCAAAAGTTCATATGCATCACAAACTCTATCAACAGAAATTTCATCAGAAACAATATGTTCTAAGTTTAAAGAACCAGCTTCTATCAAATTAACAAAAGCCTGCATGTTCCTGTTTTCTGTCCAACGAACAAAAGCATATGGATAATCTTTGTTACCTTGTTCATATTCTTTATCATATCGACCGGGACCATAAGAAAACGAAACAAGAAAATCTATTTCTTTTTGATAAAAAGGATTGCGATCAAACTTCAAATCAACATCGCCAACTACAACAACACGCCCTTTTTTTCTGGTAATTTCCACAGCCTGTTGAATAACAATTTCACCTAATGATGCAGCCGTTATCACTGTGCAATCAACACCATAACGATGTGTTAAAAAACTAATATCTTTTTCAACATCGTCAGTCAAAGCATTATAAACAACATCAGCACCCATTTCTTTAGCAAGAGCTGTTCGTGCATCATCAATATCAATTCCAATAACTTTACAACCAGAAAGTTTAGCCAGTTGAACAGTCAATTGACCAATCAAGCCTAAACCAACAACAGCGACCACTTCACCCAATTCTACTCTTGCTCTTCTAATTCCATGTAACGCAATGGTTCCAAGAGTTGTCAAACTTGCAGCTCTTAAATTTTCCTGCAAAGCAACTCTAACTACCAAATTTTCTGGAACACAAACAATATCTGCATGATTTGCAAAACCGGCTCCTGCACAAGCAACATAATCGCCAGGCCTAAACTTTTTTACCTTTTTTCCCACGGCAATTACGCAACCAGAACAGGAATAGCCAATTACACTTAGTTCATCAGCAAGTTTATTTTTTATTACACTTTTTGTGCGAAACGATCCACCCAAAGAGATGGATTCCATAACACTTTTAATTTTTTGAGGAACATCTGATATAAAATTTTTTCCAGATGCAGAGATAGTTGTTAATTCTGAACCAGAACTAACAAAAGAATAATGAACCGAAACCAAAACAGAATTGTCATTCAATGCTGGTTCACAAACCTCCTTTACAGATGTAAGCCCCTTATCTAAGAAAACTTGTCTCATCTATAACTCCTCAATCTGTTAAACATAATCTTGCTATCACACATTTTTTATCAAGCAACCACTAAATTGAATAATTAAAACTTTATAAAAAAATTCGTCCAGATTTTTTAATCTGGAACTTATCAACAAAGTAAACCTTTTTGTTTAACTATATCTTTTAACGAAATTGAATTAATGTCAAATTTATTTTGAAACTTTTTTTCCAAACACATCTGCAGATCAAACAAAATGCCCTGACATAAAGTCTTTTTAAAACAAACATAAACTAATTAATCAAATAAAACACCAGAAAAGCCTTAAAACTATAAGCGATACGCAGCAAAAACTGAGTGGCGCTTATAATTTTTTATCTAAATTCTAAAATTTTAACTTTACTAAATAAAATAATTAACGAAATTTTTTGAAGAAAAACTTATTAAATTCGTTTTGTGCATCACGCATATTTTCTTTTGTATAAAAATGTCGTTTTATAAAGAATATCCAAATAAAAATAAAAACAATAAATCCAACTATTTGATGTTCGAATGCTGTCACTTTTCACCTCGATATTTTTTATCTTTTCGCTTACAAACAACATTAATTTAAAGCAAAAACAACATTAACAATATAAAGTCCCAATTTTTTTTAAAAATTATTAACAAAAACAGAGATCATATGCTACAATTCGCAAATATTGAAAATCTTTTTAAAAAAAGGAACAATTACATGAAATTATTATACGCACCATGGCGTGGTATCTATACAAAAGACGTTTCAAAAAATAAGTCTACAAAAAAATCTGCCGAAGAATGTGTCTTTTGCCAACAAATAAAAGACGATAATGATAAAGAAAACATGATCCTTGCAAGAAATGAAGGCTTTTATGTCGCCATAAATAAATTTCCCTATAACCCAGGACATCTCCTTATTATTCCCTGCCAACACACCGCAAATTTAAATGACCTATCTTCTGAAACTCAACACAAAATTATGGATGAAATTTCAAAATGCATCGAAATATTAAAAAAAGAAATGAACGCAGAAGGAATTAATGTTGGACTAAATTTAGGTAAAGTCTCTGGCGGCAGCATTCCAAATCATCTTCACTTCCATGTTCTTCCAAGATGGGAAGGGGACACAAACTTTCTACCAGTAAGCACAGACACAAAGCCACTCTCGGCCGATCTATTTTCTATTTATGACAAACTAAAAACAGCATTTGAAATCTTATGAAAAAAATTTACTTAATAACACTAATCATCACAACAAATATTTATCCATCTTTTTACAGCAATTCAATAGAACTACAAACAAACCATCGATCTAGAGAAGAACAAACAACAATATTAAACGAAGTAGAAATTTTATTAGAAAATGAATTCATTAACAAAAAAGAAACTACTTTAACACTTCAGTATATCCACCTCTTAAAACAAAAACTTTTTGATAGTCTAAAAAAACTAGATTCTAACGATACAAAAGCGCTTATGGATCAAACCACAACAATACACAGCATCACACAAATACTTTCCATATTAACTCTACAGATAGTAAAAATAACATACGATACTTTTTGGGAAGAATCTTATTTTTTTGCCAAAGCCTTTCAAAAAAATCCGCTCGCAATAGAACCAGAGCTCATACTTTCACTAGAAAGGCAATTAAAAACAAAAACAATTTCACTACACGAACCCGACTATTTAGGAACGGAAATAGAAGATCAAACACCAAGTTATTTTTTACATGAACTTATCAAACAATTATGGCTAGAAAAGCTTTTTTACAACTTTTATATTTTACAAAAACATCTTGCAGTACCTGAAGATGAAGAAAACAAAATCATTGAATCACAAATTGAAACAATAATATTATTTTTTAATGATTTATGTCTATTTAACAAGGCAGAAAACCCATCTCTTAAAGAAAAATTAGAATGGTGCACACAACAAATAATATATATATTCTCAAATTACCTTACCAACACACACAAACAAACATCATTTTTGTCGCAAAAAGAAAAAATTACAGTATTCAAATGGGCAAAAAGTGAAACCCTATACTCAACTGAAAAAATGCAAAATTGGTTACTCCGTGACGAAGTTATAGAAACACTAAAAAAATTTAATAATCAAAAAAACGAATTTGCATCGCTTATAACAAAACTAGAAGAAAGTAACTGTCAAGAAGTTAAAACTATAGCTGATATGATTCAAAAAAACTTAATAAATGATGAAATCATAGAATGTATTATAAATCAAAATACTGAACCATTTTTAACTATTTTTAGAAAATATAAAAACATAGAAATTTTTGAAATAATGTATAAAATTTGCAGAAATAAAATTTATAATAATGAACTTGAAGGGCTTTTGGACCTAGAAAAAATACATATTTTACCTGCGCTGAGCCTCAAACGACTGCCAAAAAACAAACAATTTATTTACAATGCTAGCAAGAAAAATTTACAATTATTCGAAATTTGTCGCGATCAAATTAAAAAACTTATAACGCAAAAGGGGTTATATAATTAATTCTTAACTAGTGGGGTATAATGAAAAAACTCTTTTGCATTTTTTGTCTTCAAATGTTTTATTCAACAATAAACACAATACCAAAAAGGCAGGCTGGGACGGGCTTTATTTACTGGGAAATGCTGGAAAACCTAAGTAAGCGTGACCCAAATTGTAATCTACCATTCAATACTAAAGAAGAAATATTAAAAGCAAAGTCAGAAGCGGAAAATTTAGATATATCGTATTTATTATCGTTAAAAAACGGTTCAAAAAAGATTTATTCAATTCGGTCATTACTACATAAATTTCAAATTTATACTATTAAAAGCCAGTCTGAAGAAGAACTAAGACATTCTTTACTAATTTTAACATCTTTTACAATACTATTTTTAGAAAATGTTCTATTTAAAGGTTTTTTTAAATTTAATAAGATATTTAAAATATATTTGTATGAAGAATTCAGCCCACCTTCAACAATATCATTCTCTAATGAAACCCATCTAGGAATAGATTCTGAATGGAAAGACCAATTACTCAAAACATTGGGTTGCCTTATTAAAAAAGATTATTTTGAAACTAATCTTCCGGAAATTCTAGAAACTTTGGGTTGTTTTTGGTTAATTCATATTGGATCCCCTCATTTTATGAACAAATATGAAAACTTACTTAATGAAAAAGCTGGATTAAAAGGCGTCACAATAGATCAAGCAAAAAAAATTACGCTTTGGTGCCTCTTAAACATAGAAAAAATACACCAACTATTTTTGCAAAAACCTAATATTTACCAAAACATCTCTAATCTTTAAATAGAGAACACGCCTTAATTCACCTGAATAAAAAAAAATGCTACAATATAAAATTATCAGTTGCTTTAGGTTTTTTTAAAAAAAATAGGACTCAAAATGAAATCCTCAATCATTCGAAATAAATTTATAGAGTTTTTCAAAAAACATGATCATAAGCTTGTTGCAAGTTCACCGGTAATACCCGCAGAAGATCCAACCTTATTATTTACAAATGCGGGAATGAATCAATTCAAAGACCTTTTCCTTGGCAAAGAACAAAGAAGCTACAATAAAGCTGTCTCCATACAAAAATGTATACGAGCTGGAGGCAAACATAACGATTTGGAAAACGTTGGGTTTACCAAAAGACATCTTACTTTCTTTGAAATGATGGGGAACTTCTCTTTTGGAGCTTATTTTAAAAAAGAAGCCATAGAATACGCATGGAACTTTTTAACAGAAGACATCAAACTACCAAAAGAAAATCTTTATATTTCAATTTATCTTGAAGATGATGAAGCCTTTGAATTATGGAATAAAACAATCGGTATTCCAAAAGAAAAAATTTATAGACTCGGCAAAAAAGAAAATTTTTGGCAAATGGGTGATACAGGACCTTGTGGACCATGCACAGAAATTCACGTTGATAGAGGCCCTGCATTCGGCTGCAAAGACATTGCCAAATGTGGCCCTGCATGTGACTGCGACCGCTTCCTAGAAATCTGGAACTTAGTATTTATGCAATTTAATCAAAATTCCGATGGATCGTTAACACCGCTCAAACAAAAGGGTGTAGATACAGGCATGGGCTTTGAACGAATTGCTTCTGTTGTGCAAAACAAAGATAATGTCTTTGAAACAGATGTTTTTGAACCTATCATGAAAGGCATCGAAGAACTTACTGGCCACAAATATGCAACTGCTAAAACAGAAATAAAAACAGCTTTCAATGTACTTGCAGACCATATCAGATCAACTTCCTTTGCAATCGCAGATGGAGGAATACCATCAAATGAAGGGCGAGGCTATGTTCTTAGAAAAATTATTCGAAGAGCCGCTTTATTTTCACAAAAACTTTCAAATGAGCCAATTTTCCACAGATTAGCTGGATATTTAATAGGCGAAATGGGCAATATTTACCCAGAACTAAAAGAAAATCAAAGCTTAATTGAACGCACTTTAAAACTTGAAATTGAAAGATTCTCAGAAAACCTTGTTCGAGGCCAAGCTATTTTGGAAAAAATGTTCCAAGATGCACAAAAAACCAAAACTCTAACAGGTGAAGATGCTTTCAAACTTTATGATACATACGGTTTTCCTGTTGAATTAACTGTATTAATAGCAGGTGAACATGGATACAAAGTCGATATGCCAGGCTTTGAAGTAGAAATGGAAAAACAAAGACTTCTTTCTGGCAAAAAAATGAAGGAATCATCAGAATTCAATCTTACAGAGTCAATTTCAACTGAATATTGCGGAGATGAACATCAAGAATTAGAAGCAAACGTTATTGCTATTCTTCAAGATGGCAACTCTGTAAAAACTATCGAAGCTGGCAAAGAAGTTTTTATTATTACAGACAAATCACCCTTTTATGTTGAAAAAGGCGGCCAAATAAGCGATAAAGGCTGGGCAAAAATTAAAGACAAAAAAACAGAAGTAGTAGAATTAAAAAATATTGAAAATGGAATCGCCATTAAAATTACAGCTCCTGTAAAATTTTCTGTAGGCGATACAATTGTTTTAGCAGTCGATACAGATATTAAAAATCAAGTTAAAAAAAATCACACAGCCACTCACCTTTTACAAGCGGCATTAGTTGAATTATTTGGCAAACAAATAAAACAAGCTGGTTCTGAAGTTACAGCGGCCAATTTAAGGTTCGATTTTAACTATCATGAAAATCTAACAGCCGAACAAATTAAAGCAGTTGAAACTCTTGTTAATCAAAAAATCATGGAAAACATCCCTCTATGCATAGAAGAAACAACTTTGAAAATTGCCCAAAATAGAGGTGTAACTGCATTTTTTGGTGATAAATACAATCCAGAATGTGTTCGCGTTGTTGAAGTTCCAGGATTTTCAGCCGAACTTTGTGGTGGATCACACGTTGAAGAGACTGGTGACATTGGTTGCTTTAAAATTATAGAAATGACATCCCTTTCAGCGGGCGTTCGACGAATTATTGCAATAACTGGCTCAAAAGCTTTAGAGTTGTTCCAAGAAAACTTTGCTACCGTTAAAGCGCTCGGGCAAATGTTCAAGGTTCAATTACATGAAGTATTGCATACAGTTGAAAAACAATCTGAACAACTCCGGGATGCAAATTACCAAATTAAAAATCTAAAAAAACAAATGTGGAAAAATAGCATAAATACATGGTCAGAACAAGTTAATACCACATCAAGCATTCCAACTTTAGCATTGCTTCTTGAACTTTTTGACAATGACGAACTCAAAGAGATAACAAATGAATTAAATACTAAAAAAGCTGGTCTTTACTTACTAATTAGTAATACAGGCAAGGCTTCAAGTTTTTACTGTGCAATCGACAAATCTTTAATTAACAAAATAAATTTGAAAAATTTTGCAGAATGGTTAAGAGAAGAGGCAAGCTTACGGGGTGGGGGCAAAGATCTTGTTTTACAAGGTGGTGGACCTATAATCACTAAACAAATTCTAGAAAAGATCCAGAATAAAGTTAAGACTCTTTAAACTGGGACTACTTCATGAATAACAAACTTGCCGCTGTTAATATTTGTAAATCGTTCAAGCAAGGTAAAAATTACCTAGAGGTTTTAAATGATATCTCTATTGAGTTTAATGAATCAAAAAGTTATGCAATTACTGGTGTTTCTGGAACAGGAAAATCCACATTTTTACACATACTTTCTGGTATTGAAAAACCCACAACAGGAAATATTTTTTACAACCTTATGGATATAAATGCAATTAGATCAAAGCATAGAGATGTTTTTTACAATCAAGAAATTGGCCTGGTCTTTCAACAACCACATCTAATTCGAGAGCTTTCTGTTTTAGAAAATATCATGCTCAAAGGTTTAATTGCAGGCGAGCCACAAAAAAAGTGTCGACAAAAAGCCTTAGAACTCCTTAAAAAGGTTGATCTTAGCGCAAAAGCAGAAGAAAAACCAAATTCACTTTCTGGTGGCCAACAACAACGAGTCGCAATTCTTCGTGCCCTTTATAATCAACCCAAATTTTTACTAGCGGACGAACCAACAGGAAGTTTGGATGAAGAAACCGCAAAACAATTAGTTGATTTTATTCTTGAATGTAAAAATATATGGTCAATGGGACTTATAATTAGTTCACATGACAAATATGTTGCAGAAAAAATGGACATGGTCTTTAAACTTCACAATGGCGATTTGGAAAAAATATGAGTTCAATAAAAAAACGAACTTTTGAGTTAGGATCATGGACATTAATTAGCCGATTTTTAGGACTATTCAGAGAAATTTTACTTGTAAAAATTTTAGGTGCCAGCGCACTTTCTGATGCCTTTTTGTCAGCATATAAACTACCAAACACGCTACGTAAAACATTTGCCGAAGGTGCAATGAGCATTTCGATGGTCCCAACTATAACCAAACTTATAAATTCTGACGATAAAAAAACAGCTGAAAGTTTAATGACCGTTGCGTTCTTATTTTTTGAAACTCTGGTTGCACTAATTTGTATTTTTGGTGCAATTTATGCCCCTCAAATACTGCGTCTCCTCCAGCCCGGCTTTTCACAAGAAACCATAGATTTTGCAACATCTTATCTACGCTTGTTGATTCCAATGATATTTTTTCTTTCCTCAAGCTATCTAATAACCGCCGCACTCCATTCCGTACAACATTTTAGAATTCCTGCCCTTGGCCCAATAATTTTAAATATTTTTTATCTCACGGGAATTGGATTAGCCTATTTATTAAATAGATTTTTTAATGTCCCAATGGTAACCGCAATCAATTTTATTTGTATTTTTTTATTAGCAGGAGTGGCCACTCAACTAGTAATTCAAATACATACATACTTTAAGTATGGTTTTGAATTTGGACCAATTACATTTAAAGCTATCAATGCTTTCAAAACCGTATTGTGGATGTTTATACCTAGTATGATTGGAGCAGGCCTTTTAGAACTCAATTTTGTAGTTGACACATATTTTGCCTCTTATTTACCAACAGGATCAGTATCCTTAATAACTTACGCAAACAGATTCATGGGTATACCTGTTGGCGTTTTTGCCTCGTCATTTGCAACAATACTTCTTCCATCATTTTCTAAAACAGCCGTCAAAGAACCAGAAAAATTTGGTTTTTTATTAACAGAAGCTACTAAACTTGTTCTATGGGTAACAATACCTGCAATGTTTATATTCTTCTTTTTTTCTAATCAGATATTTGCAACGCTATATGTTTCTCAAAAATTCAGTGTGGATCAAGCCCTTCAAACAAGTAATGTTTTTAAAGCATTCTTAATTGGAACAACGGTTTTTTCTTTAAACAAAATTCTTCTTACCATTTATTATTCAAAACATAAAAACTTTGTTCCAACAATAATTTCCGTTTTTGCAACAGCCTTAAACGCATTATTAAACTTTCTTCTAATGAAATCTTACGGAGCAGTTGGCCTTGCTTTGGCAACCACACTTTCTCAGTTTGCAGAAACAACCTCTTTATTACTTATTCTCCATTTAATATTCAAAATATCACTTGATATTCGCAAGGTACTTTTATTTACAATAAAAATATTACTACAAGTTTTAACCGGTATAATTCTATTTATATTAGCATATAGCGCATTAGAATACGCTATGATGCTAATTCCAACAGGTGCATGGCACACATTCTTTTTCCACAAAATGGGTTACTGGTTTTGGGCCGGACCTCTTTCTGTTGTTTTTGCGTTGTTTATTTTACAATCACGTAAATTCTTCCACATAGATCTTCATTTTATGGAGTAAACAATGACAAATTTAATCAGACAATTTTCTGCAGGAGTTGTAACTTTTTACAAACAAGAAAATCAAATTCTATATTTAATTTTACACTACACGAGTGGTCATTGGGATTTTCCCAAAGGAAAAATGGAAAATGGTGAAACATCAGAAATTACAGCCCATCGCGAACTCAAAGAAGAAACAAATTTAAAGGCAACATTAATCCCAGGGTTCAAAGAAAAATTTGAATATTTTTTTAAATATCCTGAAAATAAACTAATTAAAAAAGAGGTCACCTTCTTTTTGGGAGAAACGACCTCTCAAGATGTAAAACTCTCTCCTGAGCATATTGATTTTAAATGGCTACCATTGAATCAAGCCCTAATGCAATTAACTTATGATAATGCAAAAAAATTATTAAAAAATGCGGATAAATTTTTAACATCAAAAACAAGGACGCAGCTTTAAAAAAAGCCACGCCCTTAAAAAGGATTCTTAATTAAAGTTCGGAAGAACCTTGATCTTCTCTCATGAATGTTGGAATATCCAAATCATCCATGTCAATTTCCAAGTTTTCAATTTCTTTTGCTGTTGTCTGAGATTTTAATTCAACATCTACTATATCAGCAGTCATTTTTTCTTTACTTTGTACAGAAAAAATATCTGTCGAAGTTCTTTCTGGATAAGTTTTTTTAATTTCATCATGCATAACTTTTTCTTGTATATTTCTTTCTTGAATGAATGAAACTTCTTTAACTTCAGTTACTTTTTTTGCTGGTGCGGCTTTTACTTCTTCTACAATAAGATCTTTTTCAAATCCTGTAGCAATCACTGTAACCTGAATTTCATCTTTTAATGATTCATCAATTACAGAACCCAAAATTATGTTGGCATCTTTGGCAGCCTGTTCATAAATAAGAGATGCGGCCTCGCTAATTTCATGTAATCCAAGATCTGCGCTACCCGTAATATTTATAAGAACACCATGTGCACCTTCAATACTCATATTTTCAAGTAAAGGAGATGATATAGCCTGCATGGTCGCATCAAAAGCACGATCTGGACCAGATGCACGTCCCGTACCCAAAACAGCAAGACCCATATCTTTCATAATTGCACGGACATCCGCAAAATCGACATTTATATGACCTGATTTAGTAATTATATCGGAAATTCCACGAACAGATTGTATCAAAACATCGTTAATCATAGAAAATGCATTAAGCATTGAAACTTTATGTTCAACAACGTCCAAAAGTCTTTGATTTGGAACAATTATTAAAGTATCTACAAATTCTCTAACTTTTTTAATTGCGGATTCTGCAACATCTGACCTACGTTTTCCTTCAAAAACAAAAGGCTTAGTTACAACCGCAACAGATAATATACCTCTTTCATGCAACGCTTCTGCAATAACAGGAAGAGCGCCTGAACCAGTTCCACCACCCATACCAGCGGTTAAAAACACAATTTCAGCATCACCAATAGCTGTCATGACTTTTTCTAAATCTTCTTCTGCTGCTTTTTTCCCAAGCTCCGGATTGGCACCCGTTCCTAACCCTTTTGTTGACTTTACTCCAACTTGAATCTTGTTTTTAACATTAGATCTTTCCAATGCCTGTAAGTCGGAATTAATTAAAATATAATCTATTCCGCCACAATCTGATTCAAGCATGCTATTTACAGTATTGCCCCCAGCCCCACCCACGCCAACAACCTTTATGGATGCAAGTTTTTTTTGTTCTTGCTTTGCCTCTTTGATTGTCGTCATATCTAGCTCTATCATGACGCTCCCTTTTTTAATTATCAGGCTTATTTACCCAATTTCACCTGAACAAATGAATTAAAAAAAGTCTGCCACCCATGACCTCATACATTCAAAAACTTTTGAAACCAACGGAGCAGACAAACCATTCGAACCTAATGCTTCTTTTTTTAATGCATGCACTAGCAAACCGTATGAAGTTGCGTAAATAGGGCTATTTAAAATTCTTGGAGAACTAAATCCCATTTTTGGACTACCAATTCTTACATTCGTACCCAAAATTTCACCCGCCAACTTCTCCATTCCGTAAAGTAAAGAACCTCCACCAGTGATTACAAATCCTGAAGGAATAAATCTTTTTAGCTTTTTAGAATGAATTTCATTGTTAACAAGTGAAAGAAGTTCACAAGCACGTGGTCTTAAAATTTTTACCAACATTTCCTGATACACCGTTTGCAACTCAGATCCATGAACTTTTTCAATTTCAAGTTCAAGCATACTTGTTTCTGAGTCCATAATAACTGAGCCGTATTCATGTTTAACTTTAATTGCATTTTCTATAGTTGTTTTAAGACCTATGGCTAAGTCATTCGTAAAATGATTTCCTGCAACTGGTAATACCATTGTGTGCCTTATACTCCCATTTTGATAAACAGCTAAATCAGAAGTTCCACCGCCAATATCTAAGACAGCGACTCCCAACTCCTTTTCATCTTCACTTAATACCGCATCTGCCGAAGCTAGTTGTTCTAGAATTACATTACTAACCATTACCCCTGACATTTCGCAACACTTTATTAAATTTTGTACAGAAGTTACGGCTCCAGTAATAATATGAACACTAGATTCAAGGCGCACACCATGCATTCCCACAGGGTCCAAAATTGGCTCTTGTCCATCGATAATGTAATGTTGTGGCATTACATGTAAAATTTGTTGACCGTCTGCTATTGGAATTGCCTGAGCAGATTCAATAACTTTGGTAATATCACTCTTTGATATTCGTCCACCCTTAATTGGAATCATACCTGTTGAATTTACAGATTTGATATGAGCCCCAGAAATACCCACATAAGCAGATTCTAATTTTATTCCAGCCATTAATTCGGCTTCTTTTATTGCTACAGAAATAGATTCAACCGCCTTAGTAACATTGATCACAACACCCTTTTTTAAACCATCTGAAGGTGCTGTACCTAAACCAATTATGTCAAAACTATCTTCACCCAATTGCTTTGCTATCAAAACACAAATCTTTGTAGTTCCAACATCTATGGCGGCCCACATTCTTTCTGCAAACCTAACATTTGCTTTCATCTCCCATTCCTCCCCTTTTTTGCTTAACCCTATAATCATCCCGAATGAACATGTATAAAAATTTAGTACTAAGGGACGCCCTTTTTAAAAAAAACTATTTGATTTTTAAATCTTGTGTCTATAACCCATGCTGCTCTAAATTTTTTAATCTCTTCTTCATTTTGCATAACAACATCAAATTTTCTTTTAAAAAAATTCTCATCCAACTTTTGATCAAAACCACAAAGTAAATTGATTTTTTTATTATTTTTATCTGACAAAAAAATATTATGTTGATCAACCCAAACAATTTCATAATCTTCAAAAACACTTGGCGCTAACTCTTTCACAAATCCAAAAAATTTATCCAGTTCTAAGTTTTGGACAGATTCACCAAAAGCAAGATAAACAGGATTCAACTTCTGAATAACATCTTCAGCAAAAGCATCCCTTTCAAACAACTGACCATTTTTACTCAAAATAAATTGGTCACCAACTTTTATCATAGGATCAAAAGATTTAACCGCGATTTCCCAACTACCAGGCCTTTTTGAAAAAATAGAAACATCTAGAACTGCAGGAAATAATTCTTGAATTTGAGACGCAAATTGATTTTTTTTTGAAATTAAATTTTGATTATTTTGAATAAATTCTTTAATTTTTTTTTGATAATTAATAGACAAAACCGACTCAACTTCTATGTTGCAATCGTTAACCATGCATGCAATGTTTTTAATCTTTACTGCGCCCCATGTAATCAAGGCTAACATCAAGATTAGTATTAAAATTATGCCCCTAAGTTTCATCTTTCCCCCAACCAACTTTCTTTACTCTCAACTCACTAGCCCTACCTAGTAAGTATTGATTAACACTTTAAGTTAATCATTAATATTAATAATATTTTTAGGTAAAAATAGTCAACAATTTTAATTTAAAACTAAATTAAACCTGTCAAAAGTGGAAAAACATGATTTTTTAACAACCGATGATAACTAAATGGTCAAACATACTATTTAATTAAAAACAGCTCTAAAAGCCTAATTAATCACCAACAAATACAAAAAAACCTAATGAATTATATTATATTTTGCCTAATTGATTCGATATTAAAAATAACGAAATGCCGGAAGCAACCGATGCATTGTAAGAAATATCTGAACTTTTTTGAGGAAGTGTAATTTTTTCACCAGAATTTAAAATGTCTTTAGATACACCAATAGCTTCATTGCCTATCACAACACAAAGAGGTGCTTTATATGTCACTTTTGAAGCATCTTTTCCATCAAATGTTGTTAAATAAATATTATAACCAGCTGCTTTAAGCTCAACAATTGCTGCTTTTGCCGATGGAGCAATATAAATTTCCATATACTCGGCAAGTCCTGCAGAAGCCTTAATACACGCTCCAGTCATAGAAGCTGAGTTTTTTTCTGTTAAAATCACTCCCTCAACACCTGTACAATAAGCTGACCGCAAAATAGCCCCAAGGTTTCTTACATCCTGGATGCCATCCAGCATTAGAAGAAATGTCTGCTTAGTTACATCAAAAAACTTTTTTCTAAACTGAAATGGTGAGGCAAACGCAACGATGCCCTGATGATCATCCGTTCCTGCCATTCGAGTAAGAACATCTTTTTTTACATATTGAGGACCCAAATGTTTGGGCATAATTCCTGCAATTTCTTTCCAAGCCTTTGGCTCTGGATCTGTTGTATAAATATGCGTTATCTTACGACGCTTTGCCTTAATAAGCTCAACAATCGCATGGACTCCAAAAACCAACTCACCTTGTAAGTTTTTACTATTTTTTTTCATAAAATTACTCCTAAAAAATTATTATTTAAGGATAACACAGCTTGAAGATAAGAAAAAGCCTGATATAATTGGACCAATTATTTTTTATTTTTAACCTAAACCAAGGAGTAAACCATGAAAAAGTGGTTATTTTTAACGGCCGTCTTAACACTAGGAATATTAAACCCAACAACAATATTTGGTTGGGGAGGCGTAAGTGCAACGCAAAAAGGCAACCAAACTATAATCACATTCCATTTTAATGGAATTAAAAAAACAATAGAACAAAATGGAATGCATCTTGGTGGAAAAATGTTCATTGGTGAAAGCTTTTCAGCAAATACCCTTAAATGTAAATTAAATTGGGACAATCAAGAATGGGAAACAAATTTAAGAGCAACAATAATATTCAATGGCCAAGAAAAATCCATAGAAATAACTCTTAAAAATCTTGACGAAAAAAAAGCACAAATAATTATTGAAAACAATGCCGTCAAACTAATAATCAATGGCGAGTTAGTTAAGACTAAAAATGACTCTAGTCCATGTTCCATTTCAAATACAACAGCTCTTGTAACCGCTGGTGTTGTTATTACAGCTATTACAGCCGCAGTAATAGGCTTGTGGCCCCAAAAAACAAATGAATCTTCATCAAACGATGATTTTGAATCTAATGCCAACGAAACTATAAACACCATTCAAGAAAATGAACAAACCGAACAACAACCAGCAATTATTCAAGACTCAGTACAAAGAAATGAAGCTGATAATTCTACGCCAGAACAAACAAGTATAAACACGGCTGCTTCAAGCAATGAACCAAGCGTAGAACAATCTTTAACAGATAAAAAGATAAAGCTAGAAGGTGAAAAAGAAGACTTGCCAGCTCCATCCAAAGCAAACTCTCAAGATAAAGATGAATACATTTATATATCACTGCCTATAGAAAATCTTATCACCAAATTAGAAAATCATAGAGTCTTTATAGATGCCGGTAATGATTTATACACAACAGGTGGAGGTCTTTCTTTAAACGGATTTAAAGCAAAACCTAACTGGTTAAGTCAAAAGTTTGAAATATCAATTACCCTTAATAATGAAACAACAACCTACACAGCCGATTTATCTAATATGGTTTATGAAAAAATGATCAATTACATCTTCTTAGAGGATGAATTAATTTTAAAAATAAAAAAAATGTAACAAAAGACTTATAATTTAGAGCCTCCCTTAAAAAAAGCGAGGCTCTTTTTTTGTCCATTTTTAACCTAGACAAAAGTGCCATCTCAACTAAACTTATTCTCAAAATCTAAATTTTAAACTCAATAACATTAAGAAGAACAACATGATCAATACTTGGATAGAACTTAACAAATCCAACTTGATTCACAATGTCGATCAAGTCAAAAAAATAATTGGCAAAAATGTTCAAATTGCAGCAGTAATTAAAAGCAATGCATATGGCCATGGTCTTGTTGAAATTAGCTCAATCCTAAATAAATTAGATGCCATAAGTTATCTTTGCACAGCCGGATTAAGTGAAGCGCTAGAGCTAAGAAAAAACAATATATCCAAGCCAATTTTAGTTATGAGTTACAATGATGCACCACTTGAAGAAGCTATAAAAAATAAAATCGATCTCACTGTTTATGAAACAAATACCCTTAATCAATTGAACTTAGCTGCAAACAAACTTAATACAAAAGCATCTATTCATATTAAAGTAGACACCGGTCTTTCCCGATTAGGCGTGCCAGTTGATCAAGCACTAGAATTCATAAATTATGCCCGTCAATTAGATGGGATATTGATTGCTGGAATATTTACTCATTTTGCAGAATCAGAGGTAGAAAATCAGGAATATACGGAATTACAATCTAATAAATTCAAGAATTTATTAACAAATCTATCAACATTAAATTTTGATATCCCCATCAAACATTGTGCTAATTCTTCAGCTACATTAACTCATCAACACAGTGTTAATATGATTCGTACAGGAAGAGCTCTTTATGGCATTTGGTCGTCTAAGTTTGTTAAAGAAAAATCTACAAAATTACATCCTGGTCTAGTTTTAAAACCCGTCCTTGAATGGAAATCCAGAATTATTCAAACAAAAACTATTTCAACAGATACATTTGTTGGCTACAAACGCACATTCCAAGCAAAAAGAAAAACAAGGCTTGCAATATTACCTATCGGTTATTGGGAAGGCTTAAACCATGGTCTTTCCAACAAGGGTCACATTCTTGTAAATGGCCACCTTGTGCCAATTGTAGGAAAAATATGCATGAACTTAACAACTATTGACGTGACGGACTTTCCAGATATTCAAGAAGGTGATGTCGCAACAATATTAGGAAATTATCCTGGTGTTTGGCTAGATGACTGGTCTGAAAAATTGGATGCGCTACCGCTTGAAATGATTACCCATCTTTACCCCCAAATTCTAAGAAAAATTATTTAGATTTAATCCACATAAAGCAAAAATTAGTTGAGCTATATATAAAGCTCATTTAAACTTACTAACTCTAACCCATTAAGTTGTAAAAAATTTAATACAGAAAGATTGTATGTACATTATCGAAGGCAATATCGGTGCTGGTAAAAGCACCTTTTTAAATTTAATCAAAATTTTTTTACCTCAATATTCCGTACATCAAGAACCTGTCGACACATGGCACAAAAAAAAGGAAGGACAATCTTTACTTGAAAGTTTTTATACAACCCCAAAACGTTGGGCCTACACACTAGAAACCCTTTCATTGATAAATCGCGTTAAAGAGCATCTTGCAATTCAAGAAATGCCAGGGATTTCCATCGCGGAACGATCTGTTTATTCAGGAAATTATTGTTTTGCAAAAAATGGATATTTAAATCAGTTCTTAGACCCTATTGAATGGTTCGCCTATAACGAGTGGTTTAATTTTATGGTACCTGGCAAATGCAAGACACCCACGGGTTTTATTTATCTTCAAGTCTCTCCAGAAAAATCTTATGAACGAGTATTAAAGCGCAACAGATCATCTGAAAATGGCCTTACTCTTGAATATCTAAAAGAAATAAATAAAAGGCATGAAGAATTTTTAATTCAAAAATATAATGTCTTACCTGAACTTCAGAACATCCCTGTATTAATTTTAAATGTAAATGAAAATTTTGATAAACATACCTTAAAACTTCAAGAACACCTTAATAAGGTTGAAAAATTTATTGAAGAAACCCAGGTACAAAAGCTTACAAACTTAAATAATTTAAAAACAAGCGGTATATTCAATAAATCGTTAGATATTTAAAGTTTATTGCAAAGCTATTCTCTTTTTTTGTAGTGTAAACAATATTACTAACCTAAAAAAAGGGGCTATAAATGGTTAACAAAAAAATTCAAGAACTTTTTTCTGTTACACATAAACATGCAATCAAAGAAAAATTCCATCAAGCATGGCTAAATCTAATGCATCATACAAAGCGCAACATGAATCTTGGCGCCGAATATATCGCTACAATAATTAGATACACTCGTAAAAAATGGAATAGAAAAAAAGATTAGGATTTCAATAGATTAAAAAAGAGTCGCTTGCAAAAACAAGCGACTCTTTTTTAATCTCAATTTAAACTAATCAACATCCCTTAAAATCCAAGAACTTACAAAAAGTAAAATTATACCAAAACCAAGCAAATACCAAATATTTTCATAGACACCTACAAGTGTGCCATCAGGTCTGATTACTTCGTAAATTAAATTATTAGAATAATATAGAGGAGAAAATCTTCCTATCCATTGAGCCACTCTTGGCAATAAATCTGCATCCATCAATAATCCCGTTAAAAAAACAGATGGTAAAATCACAATAGGAATAATCGGGAAAATATGCCCCTCTGTTCGAGCAAAAGTCGATGCAAAAATACCGAACAAAACAGAAATAATAGAAAGCATGCACATAATAATAAATAATAAAAACAGCTGATGTAAATTATATTCCAACTCAAAAAGATATACCGATTGAGCAAGAACAATCGCAGAAACCAAACACGAAAGAATTGTATAACCAAGCACATAACCAGCGATAATCTCAACTTTACGAACTCCATTTACAAAACATCTGTCCAAAGTTCCAACCATTCTTTCTTGTACCAAAACAATTGAACAAAGCAAAAAAGAAAGAAAAAAAACAACAAAACTAACTATCGGAATTGCATATCGAGCAACAGGAAACCCGTCAGGCATTGTATCCATAAAAAGTTTAAGAAAATAAACCACAATTGTTGGTGCTATTAATGTTAAAGATAAAAATCTAGGGTCACCTTTAAGCTGAGTAATTACCCGTCGTGCAACATTTAAAATATTTTTCATGGCTTACTCCTCATCCCTAATTAATTTTAAAATGATGCTATCCAAAGATTCCTGTTCGATATCAACCGAATCCACGCCAGCAAGACCAAATTCTCTCAAAAGGGCTGCTAATTCACACGGAGTCCCACCAATGACTTTTTCAACAGCAGTTCCATCACAAGTTATTTTTACTTTTGTATAACCAATTTCTAAAATTTTTTTAGGAGTATCTTCCGCTAAAACTTTACCCTGACGCAGAATTGCTAAGCGATCACAAAGAAGTGCCTCATCCATTAAATGGGTACTAATAATAATTGTTATCCCTTTTGCCGAAATTTTTCTAAATAACTCCCATGTTCTTTCTTTAATATGAGGATCAATCGCAGCTGTTGGTTCATCTAAAATTAAAATATCCGGATTATGAATTAAGGCGCAAGCCAAAGAAACTCTCTTTTTCATCCCACCAGAAAATGTATGAACCATGTCGTCTTGTCTTTCTACAAGCTCTGTAAACTCCAAAATTTCATCAACTTTTTTTTCAAGATTTTGCACACATTGAGCTCGTCCAAAAAATAAAATATTATCACGCGCACTTAAATCTTCATAAAGAGCTGGAGATTGGGGCATATAACCAATTACTTTGCGGAGCTTTTGTCGCTCCTTTAATGGATCTAAGCCCAAAATACTAACAGATCCACCTGTTGGCTCTAAAGCTCCAACAAGAGCTTTAATAGTAGTTGATTTACCAGCCCCATTTGGCCCCAAAATACCAAAAATGGACCCTGTGGGAATATTTAAATTTATTCCCCGCAAGGCCCAAAACTCACCATATTTTTTTCTAAGATTCTCTATGACTACTGCAATCATTTTTAACTCCCCTTAAATATAAATAAATATTTTATATTTTTCAGGATAAATTAAATAATTTTGCCAAGTAAAGGGTTTTAAAATCAAATTATAAAAGATCTTGATCAGTATAAATTGTTTCTTTAACAAAATCTGGAGTTACGTTTTCATGAAGTTTCAAAAAAATAAATATTATCACAACTACATAAACTAAAATACCCAAGGTCTTCAGATAAAAAATTTTTAGCATGCGTTTATCACCAAAATTATAATGCATACCATCTACCTCATATGCCTGAGGCAATTCCAATTCAACACGACTTCCATCTTGAGATAAGGCTTTTTCTTTTTCTTTTACAGAAAATTCAACAACAGGAAGTCCCAAATTTTTAAATGATGAGGATTTATCGTTTATCAGGACGTTTGTATCCAATAATCTTAAAAATTCTTTTTTTGAAAGAACCTTCATCTTAATTGGATTAATTAATCGCCTTTCATCTCTACAAATATGACATTTTTCTAAACAACTCAATTGAGTACTATACTCACAATCTGAATGAATCCAATGGTCACATCGAAAATATTTTACAAGAATTCGTCCTTCACTAAAAAGTGGATCTAAACAAACACATTCTTCTGGTAAATCTTCCTTTTTGATTTCTTGAATTTGTAAATTTGATCGATGGCCTTCACCAGAAATAAAACAAGCTAAAATTTTTTGCCCACCAATCTGATCATCATCAGTTTCAGAATTAACACTTGCAACAAGAGTGGTAGATAACAAAGCACAACTAAAATAAATACTTAAAATTTTATTCACAAATGCCCTTATTAATTAAAAAAAGTTAAAAAATCTCTTTAATTAAACCGTCTATCTGCTTGCTTGTCAAGACAAAAGACAAGGCTTCATAAAATTTAGAATCATATTCGCGCGTCTGAATAACAACAGGCATTGCAAAAGCATTTCTAAGAATTAAAGCTTTTTTTCCTAACTTCCATACTTCAATTTTCAGAATTTTCCAGCAAGGATTGTCTTATAAAGGCTTGAGACTTTCTAAACCCATGATCCATATACAATGAAGAAATATCACTTATAATTACACCGGCCAAAAAGACTATAACAAAAGTCTCTAGGTCATGGTAAAACCTTAGCAGTTTAGGTTCTGTTACTTGTTGTTGATTCAAAACAAACAAAATCACCACCACCCCAAGCTTCAGGCAAAAAAACACTAAATGGTAACGCTGAACAAAGTCGTATATATCAACAAAATTACGTATAGATGAATCCAATTTGTGACGAGTAAATATTAACCCCTTAAACAATGAGTTATTTATTGGCAAACCCAACTCAGTTGAAGACTTATCCTTTAACAATTCTAAAGCAACCTGCTCAGACACCACCTTCATTCTACTCGGTTCCGAAAATTTAATTTTGTCTCTGCAATATGGGCAGCTATTTATAGAATCTAATCTATAACCTTCCATACAATTTTTATGGCACCAATGGTCACAGTCAAAAAGCTTTATCAATTCCAAATCATTTTTAAACAATTTGTCCAAACACAAGTAACAACTCTCTTTTAAATATTCTTTTTTAATCTTTTGAACTTCCAACATATTACCCCGATGACCACCTGGACGCAAACAAACCAAATACAGAGAATCATTATCACTATTTTCTTCATCACTATTTTCTTCGGCAAACAGTTGCTGTAATTCAATCAATGCATCTCGATTAGAACCTTGAATGGACAATTCATCACTTCCAAAAGATAAAAATGAAACAAAAATCAAAGTCAAAAAAATAAAACTTTTCATGGAACACTTCCTTAAATTAATAAAAGTTAAAAAATTTCTTCTATTAAACCGTCGATCTGCTTACTTGTCAAGTTAAAAGACATGTCTTCATAAAATTTAGAATCATATTCGCGCGTCTGAATAACAACAGGCATTGCAACAGCATGTCCAAGAATTAGAGCTTGTTTTTTACTATCAAGAGAAGCGAGCACAGAGCGCAGAGTTGTAGCTCCATTAACACCAGTTAAAACACTATTAATATCACGGTCATCATTTAGCTGAGCAATTATTTTTGTACCAATTTGTGAAATAATCTCCTGATCAATTCCGGAAGGTCTTTGATCAACAACAAGCAAAGAAACATAATATTTACGCATCTCTCTGGCTATATTACCAAAAATTGTCTGCCGTGCTGCAGATGGATTTAAAAATTTATGAGCTTCTTCAATTGTAATCATAAGCTTTTTTGGCTCATCCTCTTTTTTTTGCGACCCTAAAAATTTTTCTGTTTTTTGAATATAAAAATCATGAATGCGCCTTGAAATTATATTCGCAACTAAAAGATAACAAAATGTGGAAGTATAGTTTCCAAACTCAACAATAATGTGTTTTCCTTTATCTATATATTCCATCATTTGATCTATAACAGAAACGTCTTTATACGCCACACCCTGTGCAATGGGCCTAAAAAAACTTAATCGCTCAATACGTTTTAATTTTCTATACAGCGCAGCAATAGATTCTGGATGAGCTCCAAGATCTTGAGCAAACTCTTTTAAATTTTCACCTTGAGAAAGCAAAACCTGTAACCAATCTTTTTTAAACTTTGCAGCAATAAGATACGCTGCCTCTAAGGCTGTAGCGTGCAAATTCAACTCTTCCTGCAAAGAAAGAATATCTTCAACAGAAACTGATTGATAAGAAAGAACTATTTCTACGTCTGGATTTCCACCACGTCTACGTGTTGATTCTGGGTCCAAAGAAAAAATTACAACCTTATCTGGGAACAATGTTTTTAAACCTTTAACAAAACTTTCACCAGGACCCTCTTTTCTTGCTTGCAAACCATATTCACTGTGCATATCAAAAATTAAATTAATGGCTTGTTCACTTTTAACTAAACCTGCTAATACAAGCCGTGTTAAAAAAGTTTTTCCTGTCCCCGTTTTTCCAAAAATTCCATTACTTCTTTCTGTTAATTTACCAAGATCCAAACAAACTGGTGTCTGCATATCAAGAGGCGACCCAACACTAAAAAATTGTTTATTATTTTTTTCTTCACTTCCAAAAATCATAGCAACATCTTCTTTAGTTGCATCATAAACTTCAGAAAAATGAGTTGGTACAGTTTTAACAGGAAGTCTTTCACCATTTACATCTAACATTAACATCGGCCGTAAATAAGCTGTAATATATAAATCTTTTTTTTGAATAAATTCACTTAAAAATTTTTCTTTAGGATCTGGTGGAAAAAGCAATATATCTTGATTCGAAACTTCTAATTTTAAATCAGTTATCATAGAAAAAAACTTATAACTTTTACCCTTAACAGAAACAAATTTACCAGTTTTTAGTTCTTCCAAATTAGTTTTGCTATCTACTTTCATAACAAAGCCATCTGTCAACGAACCTGAAATTAAAGTTCCTATTTTTTTCATACAACTCTCCTGTATGTTTAAACTTTATTCAGGTTTACAAAAAACTATATTAATAAACAAGACATTGAAAAATTAAAAAATTGTTTTTAATTCGATACTATGTTTTCAGTTTAATTATTTAAACGGATCAAATTCATCAATTTTTAACCAACTTCTACCATCTACTGAAAGGCTAGCTCCCTGTGCTGATATCTTTGACCGCCAATCTTCTTCGTCCAAATCAAACCCTATGGCTTTATTTTCATACGATTTGAAACAACTTTTAACTGGATCAGAACAATTATTTAGACATATTGTTGAAATATCCATTTTAGAAAAATCACCAATTTTCAATAAAAAAGTTAATTTTTCAATATCATCTTTTTCAACAGCGTCACATAATAAATCAAATTTAATGGCATCAAATTCTTCTAATATGTCCTGACAAATATCATTGTTATCCGTAGGGTCGCAAATTAAATCAATTTTTTTTGGACCTCTTTTTTCCCACAAGGGCCGACGCATTTTATTTTTTTGTAAAATCCAAAAAAAATCGTTCAATTTTTTTTGATCCATATTTATTAAAAGCTCTTTCAATCGAATCTTGGAAACATTTGAATCTACATCATTCTTAAGAATCAAAAAGAAAAGTGCACCTATATTTACAGAACAAATAGCTTTTTCCAAAGTCGTCATCCCCTGTTTATCACGTATATTTAAATCAAAATCCATTTTTATCAAATTCATTATTTGAAAATCTTTTTTTCGAATTTTTGAAATACAACTATTTATTTGTTCAAGATCTCTTTTTTTTTCTAAACTCTCATTTAATCGATCAAAATCATCCATTAATTTATTCAAAAAATCAACATAATTTTCCAAAAACTTCCAACAACAATATTTATTCATATATTGCGCAAGAACATTCACAGGAACAGCACAAGGATGACCATAAGATAATAAAATAATAACAGCCGTAGCATCTCGCAACGCCAACGTTACCGCCAAAGCTGAATAACCATTTAAATCTACTTTATTAAAGTCTAGCGTGTGATAAGACAATATTCTTTCCATTTGTACATAATCATGAGCGCGCACTGCGCACGTTAATCTCCAAATATCATCATCAAATTTTGATTCTTTTAGATTGTCTTCATCACAGGAAACCTCACACCATTGTTCTCTTTGTTTAACCTTTTTAGACACATTATTAAAATGCTTTAATAAAATGTTTATGACTGTAACATCCTTCTTTTTGACAGCTAATTTAAGAGATCTAAAGTTCGATTCTTCTTCAAAATTTTCTGAGCTTACAAATGATAAATTTTCATTAAGACACTTGATTAATTTGTCATAATCTTTTGATTCAATAAAATCATCAACCTTTTTCAAAAAAACTTCTTGAAAATCTTGATTATTTAAATAAAGAAAAGATAAATCATCTCTAGATTTACTAAGTTGATCACTTTTACGTAACAACCCATTACTGGACGCCTGCTGAAAAAAAAATAAACTTAATGGATTTAACGACAAAAACAGATGCAAACAAAATTTGCTAGACATCCCTACTCCCCAAAAAACTTAATTCAAAAAAAGCTTTACGAAACTTCTGGAAACTTCGATAACACCAGAGGATACAGAAATAAAATCAACTTTTCCACTTTTTAAACAGAAATTCAATTTACTATGAGGGGATAAACTAATTATCATTGGTGCATGACCCAACTGAATCACAAAATTTCCTACTATAGTATCAACCTCAACCCAAGAAACTTCGTATGTTTCTTTTGAATTAGGACTTAATACAAATAAAATCATTTTAGTAACTCTTTAGCTTTCTGCTCTGCTTCTTCCAAATCACCAACCATATAAAAAGCCTGTTCTGGCATATTATCACAATCACCGTTCAAAATTTTTGCAAAATCATTAACTGTTTTTTCACGTGAAACGTATCGGCCAGGAATACCTGTTGCAAACTCAGCTGTAAATAATGGTTGAGTTAAGAACTTTTGAATTCTTTTTGCGCGATTTACAACCAATTTATCTTCTTCAGACAATTCATCCATTCCCAATATTGCAATAATATCTTGCAGCTCTCTATATCTCTGTAATAAGTTTTGAACTTCTCGCGCAACTTTATAATGCTTTTCACCCACAACGTCTTTTGCTAAACCTTTTGAATTTGATTGCAATGGATCAACGGCTGGGTACAACCCCAATTCAACCTGCTTTCTAGAAAGTACTGTACTTGCATCTAAATGCATAAAAGTTGTAGCTGGAGCAGGGTCCGTAATATCGTCTGCAGGAACATAAATTGCCTGAATAGAAGTAATTGCACCACTTATTGTATTTGCGATTCGTTCTTGAAATTCGCCAATTTCAGATGCCAAAGTAGGCTGATAACCAACAGCGGATGGCATTCGACCAAGTAATGCAGAAACTTCTGAACCAGCTTGAACAAGCCTAAAAATATTATCTACAAACAAAAGAACATCGCGCTTTTCTTGATCTTTAAAATATTCCGCCATCGTTAGACCTGTAAGCCCAACACGAAGCCTTGCTCCAGGCATGTCTCCCATTTGACCAAAAACCAATACGGCCTTTTCAAGAACGCCAGTTTTTTTCATTTCAAGCCAAAGCTCATTTCCTTCACGAGTTCGTTCGCCTATTCCTGTAAAAACAGAAACTCCACCATGTTCGGTTGCAATATTACGAATCAATTCCGTCACAATAATTGTTTTTCCAACACCGGCACCACCAAAGAGTCCAATTTTAGAACCTTTAATGTAAGGACAAAGTAAATCAATAATTTTTATACCGGTTTCTTGAATTTCTTGCTCAATTTTTTGCTCAATCAAAGGTGGCGCATCTCTAAAAATAGGGTGTCTTTCTTTTGTTTCAACTTTACCAAGATCATCTATTGGTTCACCCAAAACGTTAAACATTCTGCCCAAAATCTGAGATCCAACCGGCACTGTTATAGGCCCACCCGAATCTATAACCTTCATTCCTCTACGTATAGAAGGAGCATCTTCAAGCGACATACACCTAACAACACCGTCACCAAGAATTTGTTCTACTTCTACACTCGCATATTTTTTATCATGATTTTCCAATTCAATTTTTAACTCATTAAAAATTTTTGGAGAATTATCCTGTGGAAATTGAACATCTATAATTGTACCCGAAATTCTAACAATATAACCTTCATTTAATGTTGACCTACTAGCCTCTTTCTTTTCCATAGAAACTATATTGTCGCTCATCGCAATCCTTGCAATCTTTTAACAAAAGATTCGCTTTATAATCAATTCGAACTACCCATGCCTGTAAATCCGACCTTGGACAAGATATATTTTAAATCATCGTCCTCAAATCTAATTCCAGCACCCCAATATCCCGAAGCATCTTTCTTGCTAATAAAGTTATCGGCACCAAACGCAAAATAAACATTCCTCAAGAAATAAATTTTATTTAACCACTTCAAGTGCGTAATACGCTCATCCCAAAGATTTCTACCTCTAAAATCATACGCTTCTAAAGACGTAATCCAACGCAATTTTTCACTTGGGAATGGAATGTCATAATCCACACCAACACCAAAAGTATTGTCTATCAAACCTGCGCGGAAACCCCATGAGCCAAAAATTTTACCCATCTGCGCACCAACTCTTAGCGAATCACGGTGCCTTGTTGCCTTCTTGGTTATTGGAGCAAACCTAATTGTATCCCTGTACTTATCAAATTTTTCTTTATCGTAATAAATTTCATCGCCGCAATTATCTTCCCACTTCAATCGTTTTTCTTTTCTATCGATGAAACCTTTTTCAGAAGTAACCAATTGTATCATATAGAAATGATCATCATTTGGATAAATCTTTAATTCGAAATAACCTTTAGAATCTTTTTCATTATAATCTTTAGTTACACGCGACATCGATTCAAAGTGTGAATCGATTATCAAACTCATGTCATCAATTTTTGCAAAATAATTTTTCAAACCACTAATAGCAAATTTAAGATCTTTGTATGTTTGATCATCATTAACCAAGCCACCCAAAACACCTTTGCCATCATCAATTTTTCCGGCCACATTACCAATGTTTTTAAATCCATCTCTTGCTTCAACGGCCGCACCCTCAAAGGATCCTGCTGTTTTTTCCAATTTGGTAGCAACCCTATCAAAATCTCTATCAAACACACTGGCAACGGTGTTCATGCTATCTTGAAATGCAGGTAAAACTTCAGAATCAAGCTTGTCTGCAACACGATTAACATCTTTTCCAATTGGAATGAGTTTTTCTCTGGCCTCTCTTGCAAATTCTTTAAAGTCTCCAACCATTTCAGAGATACTTTCTTCATTACGAGAAACTGTTCTATCCATGGTTTCAGCAAAAGAAGCAAGTCTTCTGGACGCCTCATTCATAGAATTAAATGTTTCCTTAAGTTGGGCTTTGCCATCAGGACCAGCCATAGCTTCTCTCAATGTCCCAGTAACTTCTTCTACATTATCCACAATCTTTTTAAAATTCTGTAATGCATCATCAAAAGAAACTTGCGACACACTTGGACGAGTCAACGTTGCACCGCGATCTAATTTTGGTAATAATGGATCACCAGGACATACTTCAATATATTTTGTTCCAAGAAGCCCATCCTGTTTTATTGTTGCATACGCATCTTTATGAAGTACGTATCCTTTTTTAATCATCAATGTGACCTTAGCCATATTATCAATTTCTGTTAATTCAAAATCTTCTAACCAGCCAACATCAACACCAGCTATTTTTACTTCGGCCTTCCTAGAAAGGCCAGATACATTTGTAAAATTAACATAATATTTACTATAACCAGTCCTATCAAAGCGAAATGCCCCAATAGAAAAACCCATGTAAACAAATATAGATATCGCAACTAATATAAACAGACCAACTTTAGTCTCAGTTTTAATTTCCAAAATCAAATCCTTCTCAAATAAAATTTAAAGCCAATACAACTTTAAAATTCTAAATCCTGTATCACTTTGTTTATCGTCAGATTTTTCTATTATAGCACATAATTTCTGAGTCATATTCCTAAACTTTCCCCAAGATATCACAGAAAACAGGTTAACTTCAAATTGAGAGTTTAACCAACCTCCAAAATCTTTAGAAAGAGTTTTATAATCTTTTCCGTAAACTTCTTTTAAACTTTTGTCCCAATCCTGCTGCCAGTTGGCATTTCGCTTAAATGAGCCCAAAGCTTTTTCAACATTTTTTTGCAATATTCCATCCTTAGAGACCTGTATCTCAGAAAGACCAAACAAATTAACTAATGAATGAGAAAGAACCCAAGGCTGAATTTTTTGGTCTACACTCCAAGTTGTAAAAACATCATTAAGTGCAACATCTTTAGAGTCTGGATTATAAAATATTTTATCCTTAAAAACCATAAATTCAGGCATTTCAAACAACTCTGTAACATCATTTAACCTGTATTTACGTTCTTTTAGAAATTTTTCAAAAGAAGCAAATAAATCTTTTCCTCCAACCTTTGTAGAAAGGTTCTTAAAAAGAGTTTCTAAACTTTTACGAATAGTAAATTTTTCTTTTTCCTGTGTTTTTTGATTTTCCCCCTGCTTATCAGATTTTTTATCAGGTTCATCTACAAATTTATGTTTTTTAAAATCATAAATACTATTAATATCGATTTTTCCATTTTCACAGCAAATGCAAATTTTTATTTCCCCATCAACCCCATCTGCTTTATATGTTAATGGAAATTCTTGCCACCGATTCAAAATAGGCAAAAGTTCTTTTAACTTTTTACCTTCAACATCAGTTGGCATACCCTTTTCTTCTTTTTCTGCTTTCTTTTCAACATCTTGATTTAACTGAGCAAATGCAATTTGCAGTCCACCAAGGGCCAACAATTTAGCCTGTTCTTTATCCATTAAAGCACCCGAGGTTCTAAAATAATTCGTTGCGCGGCTAGAAATAAAAACAAATACCGCAATTAAAGCCATAATGGAAATCATGGTCAACATAAGAGTATATCCAGGCTTTGATTGACGCTTAAGCATTCTTCACCTCATTCACCCTTGATTGTCGCGATTTTAAAAGAGTATCATCTAACATTTTTAACCTACTATTTAAACGTTCACTTGGCCCTGAAGAATTGGTAGGGGCAAATTGAACAACCCTTACTCCGTTTGCATTTGTGGCTATATTAAGCTTACGCACAGGCGGACCAATTCTTTTAGCAAGCTCTTGTTTTATTTCGTTAAAATTAAAAGCTGTTTGCATTCTTTTTTTAATACTTGGGGCGACAACATCTGGTTCTGGAACATAAATTTTAAAACTAAAATCAAATGTCTGCTCTTCACCAATATCATTAATAAACCTAATTTTTGCAGCAACTAATTCGGGAAGTGCAGGCAAGTCTTCTTTTTGTTGTTTGCCTTCATCATAATGCCATACATCTGTTTGTTTAAATGTTTTTTGCGTCTTAGTTGTTTCTTCCATGGTTGTTTTTTGTATCTTTGCTTTTTCTGTTTCTTCTATAGATTCATCTATTTTTTTAGTTGTTTTTTCTTTTTTTACTTCAACATATGTGTATTCAAAAGAAAGCTCTTTCACACCATCTACTATAGTGAAAGCTCGAATATTTTTAGTTTTTTTTGTTGGATCAACATAATTTAAATCAACCGATTCACCACGCATTAATTTTTTGGCACCCAAAACATCATCGCTTTTTTCTAACCAATAATAAACCCGCACAATTCTAGGTTTTGGTTTTCCAAAAATTTTTTCTTTTCCAATGGCAGTAAATACTTGCAATGGATTACTTGAAATAAATGTTAAAACCCCAATATTATTATCTGATTTTTCTGAAAAAAATATTTTTTCCAAGGGCTTAACTTTATCTTTCTCATCTTCTTTAGATTTTTTGCTACCCTCAACAGACTCTTTTTTATCTTTACCCTCTAAATCTTTTGACGGCTTTTTATCATCACCATCTGATTCCTTTGATTTATCCACTCTAGTTTGATCATCACTTTGAATTTTATTTTTAGAATTTTTTTTCTCATCATTTACTTCTGGGCCAGAAATAAATGGAACAAAAACTCCGGCTATATCTTTATCCAACTGATTTTGCAAAATTAATGCACTCATATCAAAATCAATTGCCTTTCCCAGCATCATAGAGGCATCTTTAATATTTGAAAAAGCTCTAAAAATAGCAATTGCCAACATAGCCGAAATTGCTATAGCCAACATGGCTTCAACCATTGATGTACCAGGTTTTATAAACTTCATTGGGCTACCTCAGGCTTCTGTCGCTCTGAAAGTTTTTTACCAGACTGGTTTAAAGAAGTTTTTTCTGGCTCTTTTTTCTTTTTTTCCATTTTATAAAACAAAGTAACTAAAGATTCAGAGCCCTCTGAAGACTTTCCAACAACTTTTTGAATGAAAAGGTTTTTAAAACTTTTTAAAGAAGAAGATTTTTGAATTTTATCCAAACTATAAGTTAAAACTGTATCTGGAAAATTAACTTCTTTTGTATATTTTTTCTTATCATACATATTTACATCTGAGGACGCTCTAACCAACAAATCTTTAACCTGAAATAAACGAGATCGAATTGCTGAAGTTCTATAAACATTGATAGTTAAATTCATCTGATTGCGTAGCAAAAGAGTAAATACAGTGCCAAAAATAACAACCGCAAACAAAACCTCCATCAACATAAAACCGGATTTTGCACTATGGTTTTTTAAAGTTTCCATAATCTTTGAACTGCATAGCAAAAGGGTTTAAAACAAGACCCATGGTCATACCATCTTCTTCATTTGCAACATTAATAATTACATCTTGAGTACCATCAGATGTTATATAAAAAAATATACTTTCAAGCTTATCTATATTTTTAGATTCATTTTGGTCAGACACAAAAAAATCTTTAATCACATAATTTGATGGCCATGTTATTAATGACTTCCCGCCTTGTTGGATGTTAAATTTAGATTCACCGCCCTCTTTTTTAGATTTTTCAACCTCTATTTCAGCTCGAATCTGTTTTTTTTTCAAATCAAAATAAACACGATGCAACTTACCAGTTTCAAGTGCATCAGACCAACAACTTTGCACAAGTCCATTTAAATCAACTACAAATTGCTTTCTTGGCGCATCAGGGTCTCTTAACCAAAAAAACCTTGTCACAAAAATCATCATCGCCCCAACAAGGGCGATGACTAAAATTAATTCAACTAAAGAAAAACCTAATTTAGGCATTTACTCTTCCTGCCCAGCAGTTGATTCAAGCATAAAAGTTTTTCCCAAATTTTTATATCTATATTCATTACCCCAAGGATCTTTAGGAGCTTCTTTTTCTCCTGGCAAAAAACCGCCAGTTGGATACTTATCTCTCAATGCTGGATCAGAAGGTATTTTAACAAGATCATCCAAGCTTGAAGGATATTTTCCCATACGAGCCTTATAATTTTCTATATTAGCCTTAAGCATCCCTATCTCTGTATCAGCTTGACTAGATTTCATTGTTGTTTGGATCTTTTTATACATAGTAAAAACACCCACAATAAGGAAAGCAACTATAACTGAATAAATCATGAATTCAACTAAACTGAATCCATTTTTTGATGTAACCATAAAAACTCCTTAAAATTATTACATTTGAATATTTTGACTTGCCATCAATATTGGAATCAAAACTGCACCAACAATTCCACCAACTACTATAGCCATTACAACAATCATTAATGGTTCTAAAGTCTTTGTAAGATTATCAGCCAGTTCATTTAATTCTCTACCATAAATTTCCCCAACTTCATTTAACATCCCACCTAATTCACCACTTTGCTCACCAGTGCTTATCATATAAATAGCCATAGTAGGAAAAATATTAGTTTGATTCAAATACTGGGCTATTTTACCTTGTTTTAAAATTTTGTCTCGCGCCTCCTCTAAAGTTAATGAAAGAACTTTGTTATCCACAACCTTCACAACAATATCCAAAGATTCAGAAAGATTAACACCTGAGTTCAAAAGCATTCCAAGAGTTTGACAAAAACGAACAATTGCACCCTGACGTGTAAAAACTTTAATAAGAGGAAGTTTTAATTTTAATTTGTCCCATCTTAACTGACCAGTTACAGTAGACTTCCAATATGCAAACGCAATTACTACCACCGCTAATCCAATTAAAAACATCCACCAATAATTGCGAATACCATCTGATAAATCAAATACAATTTGTGTGTACCAAGGTATATCTTTATCCTTTGTCATTTGCAAGAGCGCATCTTTTAATTTAGGCACAATAAAAACTAATATTCCAAGGGCCGCTGCAAAAATAATAACAAGCTGAGTTACAGGATAAATTAATGCACCACGAACTTTAGATTTAAATTCTTCACTTTTTTCCATAAAGCCAACAAGTCGCTCAAGAATCATTTCAAGCTGGCCACTAGCTTCACCAGCCCTCACTAATTGAACATAAATCCCATCAAAAACATCTGGATACCTACTCATACCATCAGCCAAAGACTTACCTTCTTTAACAAAGTCCTTAAGCTCCACAAGTATTTGATGAAAGCGGCCCTTAAATTGATCTGAAAGTAACTCTAAAGATTGAAGCAAAGGAACACCCGCTTTTAATAAAACGGAAAGTTGTTTTGTAAAAACTAATTTATCTTTTATAGACACACTGCCAACAAAAAGTTGCCCAAATTCCTGAATAAATGATTTACGAGAAGACGCTAATTCAATTTTTGTAGGGAAGGATCCCAAACCCACAAGATATTTGCGTACATCTGTGACAGATGCTGCATCATACGTACCTGTAATTTGACTTCCATCTCGGGACAAAGCCTGGTAAAAATATAAAGCCATCTGACAAACCCTTTGATCTTGATTAAACTTCTTATTCCATGATAGGATGCTAAGTCTTAAATATTGTAGAAAAAAAAGAACAAGGATACAAATATTATGAAAAAGTTAATCTTTTTTCTCACCCTTTTAATTCCAGTTTCATGTTTTTGTGCAGAACAACATAAAATAAGCGACTATAAAAAACAAGCTTCTTCTAGTCTTAATTTAAAAGTATCGCAGAATCAAGAGTTTCCAGATAAACACAATAATATAAATACAAAAGAAGCATCCAAAACAATAAAATCCAAAACAGACATTAATTTAAATAATGATGCAGAACAAGATTATACCAATTTAAATCAGGCATCACTAGAAGACCTCTGTAAGCCTGTAAAATTTACACCTGCCGGCATTAAATGTTTTTTAAAACATACTTATAATCACAAAGAATATGGTGAAAATTTTTTACCTAATAACTTTTCTCACTTTTTACAATTTTTAGAGCAAGGCAACAGCACGGGCCAATCAAGAGAGTACAGCCAAGGTATAATTAAATTATTTAACCAAAAACTAAAATATAGTAGTTATGTAAATTCTGCTGCATTCACAGAAATGCTTGATCAATTTCCAAACTTAATTAAACAACACTTTATAGAGAAGCAACAAACTTCAGTTGAAAAAATTACCAGCAATATTAAAAATATTTTATACAATAATTTTTTATCCCATTTTTCTTTTTTTAAAAAATCTCCAGATCAATTTTTTGATCATATTTCAAACGAACTTAAATCTAACTTGAATCCAGAAGAAGCTTTAGAAGAAAAAACATCAATAGAAAGTATGCGATCTGCTACATTACGATTTTTAGAACATGCAATTACTAAGCTAGTTTGGACACCACAAGATCAGGCTGGCACATGGGAAAATGTAAAAAAAATACAAACTCAACTTTATGGATTAGTTGATAAAAAAATAGTCTCCAATGTTGATGATCTAGACGATCTTTTTCAAACGCTTCTTCATCGATTTTGTTATTTTATAGAGTTGACAGGCGAAGAACTAGACCTCAAAAATTTTTATGAGAAAGTAAAAAAAGATATGGATTCAAAATCTTTATTACTTTTAGAATTAGAAGAAAAAGAAGATTTTATTGAAAACAAAAAACAAGTTTTAGCCAAGGCGATTTTTAAAGGGGAAGCAAGGGCAATTGCAAAACAACATGGAATTATAGGAAATCAAATAGTTGCTTAATTTCTTAAAATTCCCTGTAAACTTTAACGATTATGTTCTTCTCTTTCATGTGTACGACGGGCATAAAAATCTTTAAACCACTCGTTACAAAAAGAACACCTTCTTACCAATTTACCCTTCCGCTTTTCACAACGATTTTCATGACTTGTTCTTACACAACTAAAATCAAACACGAATGAACAAAAAGAACATTTATAAGGTAATGAGTCTTCGTATCTTGTAACATCTTGATTTGATGGGTTACTCATAACCGTCATTAATTGTTGTTCCTGTAAACTTACTTGTTCTGAGTCATCAAATAATTCGCTTATTTGATGACTACCATCATTATCATCATGTATAAAAAGTTTCATTACATCGCCAGATGATTGCTCCAAAGACTCATGCCAAAAAGATATATGACTTGCCAAAGATTCTTCAAATAAAAAATCTAATCCACACACCGGACAATTAAGTGTTTCTTCAAACAATGGTTCACAGGAATATGCACGCCTTTTACCCAAATGAAAATCATCTTGCGAACAAAAATTTTTATTTGACCAAATCAAACAAAAAATAAACAAAAAAAACTTATTATTAAAAAACATTTACTATAACTTTTTTAAATTAATGGTTAAAAACTTAATGCAGCAACAAACCCTGCTGTATGAGCCAAAATAGATTTTTTACCATTCAACGGACATTTATAAAAAGCAGATAAATAAGGCTTAAACCTAGCATCTTCAGACATCGAATCTTGAAAATCATAACTCATCGTAAAAATTGCATTATGTAATGTCCAATCTTCCAGACTGACAGCTGAATTAGCGGTACTTTCGATAAATTGATTGCCTTTTAAAATAAATTTATCATCTTCATGCTTCCAATATTGGTAAGTTGCTCTTAAAGAAAGTCCTTTTAAAACTTTATGTGCCTCTAAAAACAAATTAAATCTGTGGGTCAATCCATAGTCAATGTGTGCCTTAGCTTTTTGAAGTAAAAACAAATCTGTTTGAGCAACATCTGTTTTTATTCTACGATCTCTAACATCGCCAAATAAAATTAAAAATTCAAGATCTGCACCTGCTTTGATCCACTTGGACAAAGTTAAATCCAGACCACCTCCAGGAATAATACCAAATGCACCGTCGTTACCAAAAGCTAACGCCATAATTTTATCTTCATCTCTTTTTTTACCAGTCGGAAAACTCAAACCACCACGAACATTCAAACGAACATTTTTCAAAAGAGATTTATCTTGAGGAAAATCACGCAACCATTCAAGCATCACAACAAAATCACCAAAACCTGTTCGTTCCCATGGACTTAAATCAAGGTCTCCTAAATCCTTTAAATTTTTAGCTAAATTATCAGTCAACAACCTTTTTGTTTCAACATCATCAAATGTTACATCTTTTGTTTTATCGCAAAACTCAAGATTACTCATTTTCATGGACATTATGGGCAAGAAAAAATCCAACGTAAAATCTTTTGGAAAATGATACCGCAAGGCAGCGCTCATATTATAATTTAAATCAAGATGGGCTTTTGGCACAACATGACCACGAATACCATCATCATCATCAACATTAATTTTTTGCGCAAGTTGAGCAGCTTTTGTGCATGGATCAAACCCTTTTAACATAGCCAAGCAATCCTGACATTCTTGCCAAATTTGCAAAATACCTGATTTTTCTTCTTCGCCATAACCAACAGTCTTGAGTCCAAACTCCCCCGTCAAAGAAACTTGCCATTTAGTGTTTTTCCAAACAGCTGGCCGCAAATTGATGTCATACGGTTTAAATAAATTAAACTGAAAAACAGAAAAAGTATCCACAACAAATAATGTTGCAAATACCAATAATGAAATTTTTAATTTTTTTTGTTTCAACATGGTTTTTAACCTTCTAAATCTTAATCGTTAACAAGCAAACCAAAATCACCGCTGGTTACCCAAGCTCCACTTCCAGAACTTCTTACTAAATCACCCATTCTTAAATATTCCCCTAAATATGAAGGGATATTAACACCAGCACTAGCAATTCCTGGAACACCCGCACGAACACCTCGTGGCAAAACATTAACAAATGGGGCTGTGCTTAAATACCTTGAGCGCATGTTGTAATACATCGCTCCATCGGTTGTAAAATAATTTCTGTAATCTTGAAAATTAATAAAATGAGTATTTACATCTTTAATAAATTGATCTGGTAATAACTGAACGGTAGTATTCTCAATTTCATCGTAAGCCGTACTTTTTACATAAAGCCTATAAATTCGTGATTGATGATAAGTTATATTTGCATTCATAACAAAAACCTGACCTTCACAGCTAAATTCAGAAGTTCCGTTTGTTATTCCATTAAAACTAGAAAGAAATTTTAGTCGAGTTATACAACCATTAGAATCAGTTCCCAAAGATTCTGGAAGTAAAATTTGAACCCACTCAAGTTCGTTGCTAGTTAAATCTTGATCTGCAATATCTGAATCGTTCGCAACTCTAAATAAACCTCTACTTGTAGCTATTAAACCAAGTTTTCCAAGAATACAAACATCCGAAAATGATGCATAAGAATCTAATCCCAAATTTTCTGGTGTTGCCAAAGTAACTCTTGTTGGCATCGTTCCAACAAAATTAGCTGGAATCATTTCAATTCTATCTAAAGTTTGATCTGTTAAAACATAAAGATATGTTCCATCAGATTTTAAAGATCTTACATTTTTATAATTGCCTAATCTTTTAAAAGACATATCGATCGTAAATCCTTGTAAGCCAGCGCTCAACGTATTCCAGCCAGCACCATTATCTTTAGAAAGAACTGCAAGTCCATCAGAGCCCCCAACAAAAATCCAACCAGAATTTGTACCAGCAGCACACCTAGAAACTTCAGCCGCAACTATTGAACCAATTTTTTCAAGCTGACCGCCAGAAACTGTAATTAAACTTCTTAAAGAAGCATCTAAACCAGATAAAGAGCCATTATTTGAAACAAATTTATCAGTTAAAAAATCATTCCCAACAACAGGATAAAAAATTGTACCATCTTCTGATTTACCTGTTTGAATTATTGAAATTTTTTCATAGCCGGTTGCAACAGCCAAAGACAAACTTCCCTCTAAAGATGGGTCAGTAAATCCTTGTGTATATTTACTAAAATCAAAGAATCCTTGTATGCCACCATTTTTTTGAGGATATTCTATATGAAGTTCACCCAACAATAAACCCATGCCATTTGTGGTATCCAAGCTACCCCATTTTGTTCTATAAACATTTTGTGTGGATGCCCCATTTCTTGTTACATCAGAATAAGGCATAACAACAAAATTTCCATATTTTTGTTCTAATGCAACAGCATTAATTTTTTCAGAAAACCCAGCAACCCTTTTCCACTTTGACCAAGAAGCAATCACGCCTCGTCCATCAAAAATTGGTTGTGAACTAAAAATACCTGCCGCGTCTGTTTCGCCATCTTCACAAGAGATAAACACACCATCTTCAACTATAAAAATATCATTAATTGCGCCAGGCGCATCACCGGCACCAACCATCGCTTGAATATCATTATGTTTATAAAGCTGATCGGCTGCTGTAGCAAGATCAGAAAAACCACGAGTAATAAACCGATTTGAATCAGATAAATAATAATTTACAGGATTTGCATTTACGTTAGCCAACTTACCATTATCAGGATCTCCAGTACTTGCACCTAAATTTGAGCCAACTGTAACTCTTTTATCAACAACGGGTAATGCAAAAACTTTATTATTTGTATTTTCACCAACACGGCCAACTAAAACCAAATACTTTAAATAAGTGGAAGTCTTCATTGTTCTGACTTTATATATTGAAATTATATTTGCATCTGTTGCTCCAACAATCTTATCCGCATCTGTTAAGATATTTAAATCAGAAACAATAGGACTAAAACTAAGACCTCCAGAAACGTTAGCCATTGCTATACCAGCACCAGAACCAGAAGGAAGATCTGCTATTCCACAAACATAAAGCCTTCCCAAATCATTATCCCAATACATGTCACCGTATTCAAGGGAATTTAAATTGCTACCAGTGCTCAAGGCCGCTGACGTTTTACCAAAAGCCGCTGCCTGATTTTCTGTTTTAGATCCCGTTGTGGCATTAAGATTCCCAATACTACCATTATCATTAACCAAAACTGCTGCAATACCGCTACCAGCTTCTCCAAAACCACCCACCGCTGAAACACCAAAAAAAGCCGATTTTATACTAGGAGCAGCAACTAAACTATGTATTGTATTTGCAACAACACCGGCAGCATCATTAATATCTGAAGAAGAATAAATCGTATTCCCAGAAAGATACTGAGCAAGGTAAACTTTTTTATCATTTTGCAAAACAACAATCGGCTGATTATCAGAAATTGAATTTATAAATAAAACGGCCGCACCATAAAGTGGATTTAATTGTTCTTCCGCCCCATTTAAACGAACTTTTTCACGGGCCATTCCAGAAAATTCAGTGTTATCATTAGAAATAAAAGATATAGAAAACTGCTTTTGTTTTTCATCCAAAACAGCTTCATCTGCGCCAACAAAAAAGGTGCCGCCTTTATCTATAGCGGTTGAACTGGGCCCATTAAAATAATGAGATGGGCCAATTTTAAAAGCAAAACTTGTTTGAGTATTTTCTTTATCACTTAAAAGTAAATATCTAGGAAAAATAGTAGCTGGAAAAAATAAAGAGCTTATTAACAAAACAAAAGAAAAAAATTTGTGATTCATAAGAGTCCTTCAATTTATTGAATAAAGTTAAGCAATCCAATAGCTTAAAAAATTTTCAAAAAAGCGCCACATAATTTAAAGATCAATGGTGATGTAAAACTTTACAATAAATTTGCAGATATAAAAAAATATGCTATAACCCTTTATTTATAACACTTTTTTTTAAACAAATTTAAAACAGAATGAAAACCATGCATGCAAAGATTTTTTCTGCAACAACTATTGGCGTAGATGCACACCTTGTAGAAATAGAAGCTGATCTTTCTTTTGGAATGATGAATTTTTATATAGTAGGTCTGCCAGACACAGCAATTAAAGAAAGTAAATTTAGAATCAACACCGCATTAAAAAACTGTGGTTTTCGCTTACCCGATAAAACCATAACTATAAATTTAGCGCCAGCAGATTTAAAAAAAGAAGGCACTCTTTTTGACCTTCCAATTTCTATTGGAATTTTGCAAGCGGCACAACAATTGTATATTTCAAAAGAATTTTTAGATGAAACTATTTTTTTAGGCGAACTTTCTCTTGATGGAAATGTTCGATTTATAAAGGGAGCATTGCCTATTGCTCATGGTGCAAAAAATTTAAATAAAAAAAGAATTATTTTACCCAAAGAAAATGCTTTTGAAGCGGCGCTTATCCCTGGAATAGAAGTAATTGGAATAGAAAGTCTACCCCAATTAATTTCTTATCTAAAAGGCGAAATTCAACTTCAACCAACTATAAATTCCATTAAAGATATAAAATTTGAAACCAATAAAATGGATGTCGATTTTTCTCAAGTTAAAGGTCAATACCAAGCAAAACGCGCGCTACAAATTTCTGCTGCTGGAAGACATAATATTTTATTTGTTGGTCCCCCAGGGGCTGGTAAAACAATGCTTGCAAAAAGACTTCCAACAATTATGCCTAATATGTCATTTGAAGAAATTCTAGAAACAAGCAAGATTTATTCAATTAGTGGAAAACTAAAAAAACATCCTTTGATTCTAAAAAGACCATTTAGAAACCCACATCACACCATATCTCAAGCCGGACTTGTTGGTGGTGGAAGCAATCCGCAACCGGGTGAAATAAGCCTTTCTCATAATGGGATTTTATTTTTAGATGAACTAACAGAATTCAAAAGAGATACTCTTGAAGTTTTAAGACAACCGCTCGAAAACAAAACGGTTTCAATTGCGCGAGTAAATCAGTCTGTTTCTTTCCCCGCATCATTCCTTCTCGTTTCAGCATTAAACCCATGTCCATGTGGTTTTTTAGGCGATAAAAAACAGGCGTGCAAGTGCTCTAAAAATCAAATTGAAAAATACTTAAACAAATTATCAGGGCCCTTGCTTGATCGAATGGATATTCAAATAAATATTCAATCAATCGAATATGATACAATTAAGCAAGCCGATGCCAATAGCACAAGCTCTGCCAGACTATTTGAGCCTGTTGCAAAGGCTATAGAAAAACAATTATCACGTTTTGCTAATACATCTTGCTCGTGCAATGCATATATGACACCAGATTTAATAGAAAAATATTGTCACTTAACAGACCAAGCCGAAGCAACTCTAAAAAAAGCTTTTGAAAAATTAAATTTAAGCATGCGTGGCTACCACAAAATATTAAAGGTTGCACGAACAATTGCAGACCTGGAAGGCTTTGATTTAATTGATACTAAACACATTCGAGAAGCCATTATGTACAGATCATTGGATCAAAACATGGAAAAAATTAAACAAGAAAAACTTTACGCATGATTTTAGGAATAGGCCTAGATACAGTTGAAATTGCAAGATTCAAAGATTGGCATAAAAAATCAATGCCCCAGCTTTTAAAAATATTCACCAAAGAAGAGGTTGAATACTGTGTTTCAGAGCCTACCAAATCGTCTGAGCGCTTTGCCGCACGATTTGCTGCCAAAGAAGCCGCCTTTAAAGCTATTTGCCAGGCATTTGGCATACCAGAACAACCATTTCTTAGCCTGTGTCGCAACATTGAAGTTATAAAAGATATAAACGGATTACCAAAAATAAATTTAAAACCTCTCGTTAAATCTCCGATTAATTCACATATTACAATCACACACACGCGAACAAGCGCCTCTGTGATCGTTATTCTGGAAGCAAAAACAAATTAATTTCGAATATTTGCGTGAATTCAGGATTTTATTTGACAAAGCTAATAAAAGCTTTAACATTGATATTGTTGATCGCGGGGTAGAGCAGCTTGGTAGCTCGTTGGGCTCATAACCCAAAGGTCGCTGGTTCAAATCCAGCCCCCGCCACCAAATTTAAACCTCGGAAGAAATTCCGAGGTTCTTTTTTGCCTAAAACCCATTTAAACATCGGTTTAGACTATCCATTATAAATTTAAAGCCTAGAATCCTTGTAAAGCTTTTTTCCATTACCAAAAAACTTATTTATCCATTGTTAACATCCAAAAAAATCACCTGTGCCAAAAACAAAACAAGGGCCGGTTGACAACACAACTTTTATGAATTATTATACAAAATTATGAATATTTATTCCAAGAGAGGGATGAATGACAAATGTAGGAAAAAAACGGATTCAGGCAATTAAAGATCTGATTAGTCAAAACAAAATAGCAAATCAGCAAGAGCTAGAAGATCTTTTAAAACAGAAATATAGTATTGTAGCGAGCCAGCCAGCAATATCTAGGGATCTGCAGCAAATTGGTGTAACAAAGAAAAAAATCGGAGAAGAATTTGTTTATGAAATACCAGAAACAAATGTTCAGCTACAAATTTTAAAGTTAGGCATGCTAGAAGTTACACATAATGAATCATTAATTGTGGTAAAAACAAGGCCTGGCTTGGCCGACTTTATTGGAGATTTTTTAGACAATCAAAAAGATATTGAAATTTTAGGAACAATAGCGGGTGAAAACACCGTGTTTATTGCACCAAAGTCAGTCAAAAATATTAAAAAAGTTGTAAGCAAAATAAATAAATTAACCAATCATAAATAGGAAAAAGAAATGAAAATATCAACATTAATAATACTTGTTGCAGTTGTCATAGCAACACCTTTTGTTTTGCAAAAATGCTCATTCAAAAAAACTGCTCAAAATGAAAACTTAATAATGGTAGGAACTTGTGCTGATTACGCACCTTTTGAATTCATCGATGACGCAGGAGAATTTACAGGATTTGAAATGGAAATTATCAAAGAAATTAGCAAAAAAATAAACATTAAAATTCAAATTAAAAATATGCAATTTGAGATGCTAATTCCAGACCTTCAATTAGGTAGATTAGATATAATTGCAGCAGGAATAACTCCTACTCCTGAGCGCAGTCAGCAAATGAATTTTTCCAAACCAACTTTAGACAAAGATCCTTTGTTAATAATTTCGCCAAAAAATCAACCTATCAACGACATAAATGAGCTTCAAGGCAAAGATGTTTTAGTAAATGCTGGATATACAGCAGATCTATTTATGAGTAAAAAAAATGGAATCAATCTAAAACGACTCCCAACAGTTGCCGATGCATTCCTAGCATTAAGAAATAATGATGCGGCTGCATTTGTTACCGCTAAAACTGCCGTGGCTCCATTCTTTCAAAAATATGGCAAGGATGAATTCAATATCGTAGAAATCCCCGAAATCTTTGATTCCTATGCTTTTGGTATCAGCAACCGCAAGCCTGAACTTTTAGAAAAAATCAACAAAGCAATAACAGAGATGGAAGAAGATGGAACACTTGCTCAAATTAAAACAAAGTGGGGTCTAAATGATTAATATTAATTTTAATTTAATAGAACAAAGTTTACCTGCATTATTACAGGGAACAGTTTTAACTTTAGAAATTGCAGCACTGGCATGCTGCATGGGGCTAGCTATTGGTACGCTTGTTGCCTTAATTCAAGACTCAAAAAAACTCAACGCTCATTTAGCTGGCAAACTATTACAAATTCTTATGACCATCTACGTTGGAATTATACGTGGAACCCCTATGTTACTTCAAATTTTGATGTGGAAATACATTCCCGCATTTGTAGGATTACATATGGATGATTTCACCGCAGCAACATTAGCTATCGGCATAAATAGCAGTGCTTACATAAGCCAAACAGTGCTCTCTGGAATCAAATCTGTCGGATCAGGGCAACTTGAAGCTGCAACGGTTTTAGGTCTAAACACAATGCAAACTATTCGCTACATAGTACTACCTCAAGCAATTCGCGTTGTATTGCCGGCATTAGGTAATGAATTTATTACTCTAATTAAAGACTCTTCACTTGCTTATATAGTTGGTGTCATGGAATTAACCGGTCAAGCTAGAAACATAATTGCTCAAAAATATGATGCTATAACAATTTATATAGCTGTTGCGGCAATATATCTTGTACTTACAACCACACTTTCACTTATATTGAATCAAGTAGACCGAAAGATGAATACCTATGTTAAAAATTAAAAATATCTCAAAATCATATGGTGGCAAACAAGTCCTAAATAATATCTCGTTCGAAGTAAAAGAATCAGAAATTGCAGTTCTTCTTGGTGAATCTGGCGTTGGAAAATCAACCGTTATCCGCATTTTAAATGGACTAGACAAAATCGATTCTGGTGAAATTTTACTTGATAATAAAGAACTGAGCACATCTGGTCACTCTGTTGGAATGGTTTTTCAATTATTCAATCTATTCGAACATATGACGGTACTCGAAAACATTACTTTTCCTTTAGAAAAAGTTTTAAAATTAGGGCACAAAGAAGCTGTAAAAATAGCAATGAACCTCTTAGAAAAATATGGTCTTAAAGAAAAAATAAATGAATACCCTTCAGGGCTTTCTGGAGGGCAAAAACAAAGGCTTGCTCTTTCACGAACAATTGCCATGAAGCCAAAAGTAATATGCCTAGATGAACCAACCTCAGCACTAGACCCTATGCTTACAACAAACGTGGCTCATAATATTCAAGATATTGCAAAAAATAATTTTATAGTTTTAGTCGCAACTCATGACACGACACTATTAGAAAAATTAAACTGCACAATTTATTTAATGGAAAAAGGTCAAATTATAGAAACAACAAATTCAAAAGAATTTTACGAAAATCAAAATAAATTTCCAAAACTTAAAAAATTTGTAGCTGGAGACATAAGCTAAAGTTGATTTATTTATTTATTTATTTTAAATTAATTCTAATTATTTATTTTAAACATAAGGAAGTTTATGAAAAAATTAATTTTAGTAAGTGTATTAATAACTCTATTTGCAACAAGTGCAATTAATGCTGGCTCAGAAGCAAAGAAAACAATGAGTTTTGCTGGAGGAGCCGTAAAAGTAACTTTTTATGGTGCATCACTTGGCGCCCTAGAATACTGCGCTTATAAAGTATTTATGGGCAAACAAACATTCTATAAAGTAGTTTTAGCGAGTGCTTTAACTGGCGCAGGTATTGGCATACTTGCCTTACTTGAATGGCAGTTCAGAAAAAGAAGAAAAAATTCAAAGAAAATTAGAATATCTTGAAAAATTAAAATCAACTAAAGAATCTGAATTAACAAAGTAAAAAGTTAAAAGTCCATATAAAAAAGCCCGCTGTAAATTGCGGGCTTTTTTCATATCTTAAATTCTTAAATCTATTAAAACTCTCTGTACATACTAAAATGAACTTCTGATGGCGTTTCACCAAGCTTTTTGCGCCTGTCAATTTTATAACCCCAGCTAATTTCAAATGGTTGAGGCCTTGTAACCTTCATGCCAACACCAACCGTATGCCTATAATCAAAATGATCATTTCTAAATACATGTTTATTTAAATTATGAAATGCTAAATAATCTGTAATTTCTCTTGAATCTATAGCGTCCCATCCTGCACCACCATCGTAAAAAACATATCCCTTCATAGAAAAATCAGGCATTATTGGGAAAATCAATTGAGCATTCCAATAAAATTGTTTTTTTGCCCCAATTGAATCACCTAATAATGTTGGACCAATCTCCCCAAACAAGAAACCTCTAATATTACTTGGACCACCTGTATGGAATAATTCTTTAAACGGAATATTTTTATTATGCATCTGCCAAATGGAACCACCATGAGCATGTAAACACAAAATTAAATCATACGATCCAATTAATGGCGTATACCATGCAACATCAGCTTCTACTTTCAAGAAACCAAATTTACTACCCAAACTAGGAATACCAAGTTTAGAAACAAACTCCCATCTATATCCAGTACTTGGATGCATAGGGTGATTTCTAAAATCTTGAGACATGATTCCCAAAAACGAAACGTATTCACCTGCCTGATAATTTTTATAAATAATTCGCTCATACAATGGGGCGTAAGGCCAATCCTCTCTATCTAATTTTACCCTTGGTTTTGGATTGTATTTAATACTTTCCATACCTGCGCGACCAATTAAATTTGTGCCGCCCCACATTCGCAACATATAACCCAATGTCCCATAACCACCAACTGTCCATTCTTTAACTTCTCCACCTTGAATTTTTTTCATATCCATATAATCAACATGACGGGCAAACAATTCAATACCACCCGTAATTGGTTTATCAAAAAGATATGGATCTAAAAGATTAAAGAATGCACCATATTCATGCCTTGCCCATTCAACAGAACCTTTAACATCCAGGCCAAGGCCTAGCCAATTGGAATCAGAACAAAAGGCCTTAGCTTTTACGCCGTCAATAGGTGAAGCTTTGGAGCTAGTTTTACCTTTGCCAGGTTCATCAGGAACACCTCCAAAACCAATTTCTGCACCAAGTTTGCCAGATTTCTGTTCTTTAACAATTAAATCTAAATCCGCTATTTTATCATCCACTCGAACCGTTTTCCAATTAACACCATCTCTTTGATTAAAATATCCTAAACCTTCCACACGACTTTTTGAAACATCCATAAGTTGACTTGTAATCAAACTACCTTCTTCTAGTATCAACTGACGACGAATAACTTTGTCACGAGTCTTTTCATTACCAACAATATTAATTCTATTTAAGAAAACTTTGTCCCCAAGCTCTGAATTAAATACAATATCCACAGTTTTTGTTTCAGGATCAGGTTCAATTGAAGGATCAATATCAGCATAAATATAACCGTGAGCCCCCCAAAGCTTTTTAAGCTCTTCTATTGATTCTCTAATAGCTTCTCTTGAATAATATTGACCAGCACGCACTTTGACGAAATTCATTAAAAATTGTTCTGGGAAAACATTATTTCCAGGAACAGATACAGATGATATTTTATATCGCTCACCTTCAGAAACAACATAAGTAATATTATATTGTTGTGTTTTTGGATCCATCACAACATTTACATCAGCAATTTTAGCCGTCATAAAACCATTACTTTGATAAAAAGTTTCAATGACATGTCTGTCACCTTCAATCATATCTGGTTGATAACTGCCACCTTTATCTATAAATCCAAACAACCAATCTTCTCTTGTAAAGAGTTTTTTACGAAGTTCTTTTTCCGTAAATGTCTTATTCCCTTTAAAGAAAATTCTTTTAACTAAAGATTTAGTGCCTTCTTCAATTTTAAATACAGCAACAGTTTTACCATTTTCTTTTCTTAATTCAGGGGTAACGTTTGTAAGATGATAATCTCTTTTTATATAAATTTCTTTAATCATTTGAGCGTATTTTTTTAGCTCTAAATTATCAACTGCTGGAATTTTTGAAACATCAATTTTTTTCTTAAGCTCATCTGCTCCAACAGCCTTATTGCCTTCAAATTTAACTTCTGAAACTTGTTCTTTTTCATCAACCAAAATTATAAGTTCAAGGCCTTTCTTTCCTAACTCACGCAAAGCAATTTGGACTTGTTTAAAGTACCCTGTTCCAAAAAGATTTTTAATTATTTTATCGGTTTTTTGAATTTCAAAATCTTCACCCACCAAAAATGGAACTTTATTTAGAATAGCGTCTGTTGTTACATACACGTTGCCAATAATCGTTATTTTTTCAATCTTGGGATTTAAAACTTCATCTTCAGGCTCAGACGCACTTTGATCACCTGAACCATCAGACAAGGTCTCTTCTGAATCAAACGGATTAACATCATCCAGATTTTCTTCTTCCTGAGATTCTAAAGACGTAGATTTTTCATCGATACCATTCGATTGTATATCGTTCAAGTTAATTTTTTTATCGGCATTAACAGATAAATCCTTTTTCGAACTAGAATTATCAATTAAAGAATCTTGTGGAATTTCAACCACATCAAATTTTTCAGTCTTTTTTTCTTCAGCAAAAAGTTGAGACCCTATAAACAAAATACTTATACAAATATAATTTTTTATCAATTTCATTTACTGCTCCTAAAAACGCTTCCCATAAGGATATAAGCAAAGTAAATGAACAGGATACTATTTTTAGAAAATTTCTCCAGAAAAGAAGATTTTTTTTAAAATCATATTGATGATATAATGTACGATAATTTCAAAAAAAGCCTAATAAATAAAGGATTTTAACATGTTAAAAATTTCTAACACGTTAACGGGCAAAAAAGAAGAATTCAAATCAATAGAACCAAACAAAGTCAAACTCTACGTTTGCGGAGTAACGCCTTATGATTTTGCACACCTTGGACATGGCCGATGCTACGTTACCTTTGATCTCTTAAACAGATTTCTAAAATACCAAGGATATCAAGTAACTTATGTCAGGAACTTTACAGATGTTGACGATAAAACGATTAATAAGGCAGTCGCGGAATTTGGCAAAGAAAGTGATTTCTCAAAAATTTCTGAACGCTTTATTAATGAATTTAAAAAAGATGTAAGAGCTCTAAATTGCGAAGAACCACAACATCAACCAAAAGTGACTGAAACAATTTCAGAAATTATTGATTTTGTTCAAGGATTAATAAAAAAAGGCAAAGCATATGTTGCCGGAAACAGTGTTTATTTTGATATTTCCAGTTTTCCAGAATACGGAAAACTTTCCAAAAGAAATCTTGAAGATCTTCAAGCTGGCGCCCGAGTTGAAATTCTAGAAGAAAAAAGAAATCCTCTAGATTTTGCACTTTGGAAAGGAGAACCAGAAGGATCTTTCTGGAAAAGTCCTTGGGGCTATGGCAGACCTGGTTGGCACATTGAATGTTCTGCAATGGCAAAAAAATTCTTAGGCGACACAATCGATATTCATGGCGGAGGAATGGATTTAATATTTCCACATCATGAAAATGAAATCGCGCAAACAGAAAGCCTCACCCAAAAAACGTTTGCTAATCATTGGGTTCATAATGCATTTGTACAAATCAATAAAGAAAAAATGTCAAAATCCCTTGGAAACTTTTTCACATTACAAGAGATCTTCAAAAAATTTGATCCCATGGTGTTGCGATTCTATTTCTTGCAACATCAATATAAAGCACCCTTAGATTTTTCCTTCGAAGATCTTGAAGTTGCACAAAAAACATATAAACGATTGTGCAAACTATTTGAAAATTCCAAGCAACAATGCCAAGGGGCAGAAACTAAAAATTCTAAAATCATATCCTTGCTTGAAGATCAACTCGAAAATGATCTCAACACACCTGGAATGTGGGGAATCATTTTTGAAAACATTGATGAAATAAAAAACAATACAACAGAAAATTGTGCTGTGTTTAATTTTTTACACGATGTCTTAGGATTAACACTTGAACCAATTATTGAAGAAGAAATCAAAATCACTCCAGAAATTCAGGAGTTAATAAAACAAAGAGAAGACGCTAGAAAAAATAAAGATTGGAAAACAGCCGATGCTATACGAGACAAACTAGCAGCCCTTGGAATAGCCTTACAGGACAACAAAATCAAACGGTAGGCGCACATACTGCTTGACAGAAAAAGAAGATGTTGATACCTTGCTGTTTAATCTAAAATTATTGAAATTCAAAAGTCCCTAAACGAACAATACTAAAGTATTGTTCACCCCCCTAACCCTTCAGCTTTTCAAGTTGAAGGGTTTTTTTCGCAATATTTTCAAACCACGTAACTTTTAATAAAGAATCAAATTGCAAATTAGATTGTTCTAATTTTTTATTTTCTGAATTAATTAAATCAATTTTTTTAAACCTAAAAAAAACATTTTTTATTTTTAAAGATTCAAAAAACTGTAACGCTTCAAACATATGACCAGAAAACTTTAAACCCAATAAAATTGATTTTTTATTTTCTTTATTTTTTTCACAAATAAAATTGTAACTGTTTAAATTCAATCTTGAATTTTCAAGTTTCTTCAGTACAAATGGCACTATCTTATCTTTATCCTCAAAATATTTTCTTTCTAAAGATTTTTTAGACGAAAATATAGAATCAGAAAGTTCCTGATTTTTAAGTATCAACTTATCAAAAAGTTCACTTCGTTTTGATACCGAATTTATTTTCGATTCCAAAACATTAATTTCAAACACTAATGGTTGATAAAATAAATAAGCCCAAGAAAAAATAATTGCAACTAAACAACTAATGGTAAATACATACCGCTGCCAAGATTTTAATGATAATAAAAATAAATGCACCTGACTAAACCAAAAATTTCGTCTCATAAAAACTCCTTTTTTAAACACACAATTCTATTTTTACATACATGTAACGTTAATTTAAAGATTTTACACAATAAAAAAAGCGCCTGCGGTCTTGCAAGCGCTTTTTTAAAGCCATAAATATTAAATTAAAACTTTGTATCAACCCATTGTCTTGGGTCAACAGAAATATTATTCACGCGCATTTCCCAATGTAAATGATATCCAGTTGCATAACCGGTCATTCCAGTTGTTCCCAATGGTGTTCCCTGTTTAACCAATTGACCCACTTCAATTTTATTGTTCATATCTTCTAAATGGAAGAACAATGAAAACACACCACATCCATGATCCAAAACAACTGTATTACCAGAAAATACAAATCTATCCTTAACGATTACTTTGCCATGTTGCGTTGCCCAAACGGCAGATTTAGGCATATCTGCCACATCTAAGCCCTTATGTGAGTAACGACCTTTTAATTGAGTTGTTCGAATTGTACCAAAATCTGTGTAAACATTTTTGATTTCTAGCGGAGTACAGAATGAACCACTCCATAATTTTTCTTTTGGAGAATTTTTTAATGCTTCGGCTAAAAGTGATTCAAGCCTTTCATTATCTGCAGCAACCTTGGCTTCTTCATCCATTTTTTGAGCGCTAACATTAATTTGCTGACGCTTAAATTGAGATTGAACTACTTTAAGATTACTTTCTAAACTACAAACGCCACCAGTTTTTTCTTTAATTGAAATTTTCAAAACATCATCTTTTGGCTCTTCTTCGCAAGCAACGGGAACAAAACTTTCATAAATTAAAGAATTTTTTGATTCCGGTACCGCAACAAATTCTTGCGAAAGAGCAGAAACAATAGCACTATCAACAGGTTTATTAACCCTAAATTTAATGTGTAAAGTTTTTCCTTGATTTACACAACTTTCTCCATTTACATTCACAAAAGCGGCCTGAATTGGTTGATTGTCAACAAAAAATTCTCTTTCTAAAAAAGTTTTTGTTCCTTGAGATGTCCCTGCGATAGCTTCTACTTTTAAAATATGCCTACCATCTTCCAAGGTTCTTGTATCAACAGGAATTGAATGTTCAAATTCACGAGAGCCTATTCTAAAATTTTTAATTAATTGATGATCATCAAGAAAAACAGATACAGCGTAAACCTTAAAACTATGTTGACCATTCAACTTACAGTCAACTTCTCCGGAGTAATACATTCCATTTTCAATTCCAACAAGGGCTAAAGTTGTACCGGATGCATCGAAAAAATAATTATATCTATTCCAACCAATCCAACCCAAAAGAGAAAATCCAAATAAACACGCTAATAACTTCAACTTAGATACCATTTTTACTCCTAGAAACGCTTTGATTAAAAAAAAGATAAGTACCCAATATAAATACTTTTAATCAATTCGTAAATTGGATTTTGAACATAAAAAAGAGCGGCTCGTAGGCCGCTCTTTTAAAACTGTAAATTTAATAAAGATTTAAAAATTTAAAGCATGCTTTGATGACAATAAACAAATGTTTGTTTGTCTATTGCTCAAAACAGACTTCAAGCTATTTAAATTAGCTTGAGCCAAATCGTAACCTACATTATCACTAAAGTTATCAGACCCTATAAATGTAAAACCTGTGCTATTTTCAAAAGCTTTTTTATTGATCTTCTCAACGCGTTTTTGTTCTGCAACTTCTGCTGACATGCCAACAGTATTCAAATGCAAGGATGGAATAATTCTTGTAAATGGAGTAAAGGCAAAACTGCTTGCCGGCGCAACACCATAACTTTGAGCCAACATCAATGCGCGAGTAACAGCCGTGCAGTTTATACTTGCTTCAGAACCAGAGGATCTTGCCTGACCACATACTGAATCACCACCCAACTGAGCAGAAGACAAAGATTTATCATCTTTATCAAATGGATTCCAACAATTTGAAAAACTCATAAATGGAGTTGGCGCTTGATTCACATCAACAAATGTAAACTGTCTTTCGCTGTTTTGATGTTTTTTAATCATCTTTACAACAGCAACACAGGTATCAACTTCACCTACAAATTCCATCATAGGAATCAATTGATCTCGTAAAACCATTGCTTTTTTATAAACAACCAAGACTTTACCGGCTCTTGAGAAATAAGAAGCCCAGCCCTTGAAAGTAAGACTTCCCAGCTCTTCTAATAATTCTTTAAGCTCTACTGTAATTTCTGAATATTTTTTTATAAACGAGGAATCAAAACCATCAAAGGCTTCAATCAAACTCACTTCTTCTATAGTCTTTGCTAAACCTTTTGCAGCTTCTGTAAACCTTGCTAACTCTATCATTTGTTCCTGAGCCGCAACAACTGCATCCATTCGTTTTTTATCAGAATTTAGGCTACTCAAAGTTAGCCAAGCCCAAGCCGCAACAACCCCAACACGAGTTCCTTTTTCCATAATGTGCGGAATAGCATTCAAAATATTTAAATTCTTTAAATCTTTAACCTCTTTAGGCCACCCTGTAACCATATATTCTGAAACATACTCACTAGAGCCTTTAATAGTTGTTAAATCTTTACCAAAAAACAACTTCAAAAAAATACCCTGCTCAGAAGGTAAAATCTTTTTTGCGGCTAAACCTGCAATTATACCAACAATCCATGGAGATCCTGCAATCAATGGAGCCTTAAGATGTTTAAGTCTGAATTTTAACTCCATAGCCATAGAACTACTATTTGCGCCAGAAAAACGTTTACCAAAGTATTCATTGCGTAAAAGTCTATTTTTTATAGGGTCAACAGCCGACCAAAGTTCAATTATTCCTTGCTCATTTGCTGCTGCTAAAACAAGATTCTCATTCAAAGAATTAAACAGAACTTCGTTTTCAACAAGTGCCTTTACAAAAAGTTGTCTCATCTTTAATTTTTTAATATCAGATATAGGCTCTGCTAATTTATTTGCTAAGCAAATGAACCCTAATTTAGACATACAATCTAAGGCTTTAATAAAGCCGGAGCCTTGATTTGTTGAATTGAAAAAAACACCTGAATCGTTTAACGCCTCAGCATCTAAAGAGCTAGAATTATTTTTTTTCAATAAATCAAAAATCAACTTTTGGCTCTCCCCCAAAGTTAACTTCTTATTACCTAAATAATCCCGCCTAGAAACTTGTTTGTCTACTAAGCTATAACCCAAATTCTCTTTATTCTTTAAACCATTGCAAGATTTTGCCCTGAAAAATTCCGTTTGCACCAAGCCTGAATTATCCTCCGTAAATCCAAACAAAGGACTACAACCAACAATAAAAACAAGCACTGAATTTCTTATAATTTTAATTAACATAACTTATTCCTTTATAACTTAAAAATGTCTTCTTCTTTGATAATGTCATCCGCCACATTCACACGGCCTATGCCAGGAGCTAAAGTATATGGATATACCAATTTGCCATTTTCATTTTTTATAGGTGTGCCAACGCAGAAATTTATAACATTTTCAGGCTGTTTTTCTTGTAAAAGAGTAACCGCTGGGTAATGAGTCGCAAAAATACACATGTTATAAGGGAAAGAGATCATTTTTTCCATAAATTTACATGATAATTCTGAACCCTTTTCTGGGCTGGTGCCAATAAACATTTCATCCACAACAGAAAGCACAAAACCTTTATTTTTAAATGTTTCAACGCCTTGCATAATCTCTTTAGCACGCTTTGCCTCAGACTTAAAGTGTGAAAGACCTGCGGCAATATCGTCTGTAATATTCAAATAAGTTTGAATATTGCTAAATGGTGTAATAGTCATACCTTTTGCTGGAGCAATTCCGTATGATTGAGCTAAAATTGTTGAAATAACAATAGATTTTAAATTTGTGGATTTACCACCAGCGTTTGCACCTGTTACAATTGCATTTTGTGTCTTACAGTCATAACCAAGTTCAATGCTGTTTGAAACAGCTCTGCTCGAATCCAAAAATGGATTCCAGTAAGCATCTATTTTTAAATATGGTAAATCGCGCTCCACCAATTCTACAAAAGTAAACTTATTAGGCTTATCTGAGTGTTCATTATAAAGACGCGCCATAGATAAAAAGGCATCTAGCTCACCAAGTCCCTTTAGAACAGCAACAGTTTCTTTTTCAACTTCTTTTGCTTTTTTATAAGCAACCAAAACTCTTGCGCGTAAAGTAAAATAATATGATCCAGACTTTTTAAAAGTATTTTTTTCAAGCAATCGTGTTAAGTCTGAAATTTCATCTGAAAGGTAAGCCGCCTTGTTTGCCAATCCTTCTAAATCCCCAAAACCATCAAACAATTTAAATTCATCAAAACCTTTTAGTTGATTCTCTATTTCTTTACAAAAACGAACAAGTTTAGAAAGTTCAATTAAACCACTCTGCAAGTAACTAAAAATCTCCATTTCTCCTTTTAATCCAAAAAAATAATCTATGCTGTCGACTAACCCACCTGCAGCAAACCCAGAAAGCGCAGGTAATGAGGCTAGTATCGTAGGTTTAGAAATATTAAAAAACCTCTTATCGTATTTTAAGCAATAAAGACAACCCACTAAAAGAGCTAAAACTGAAGTATTTACAAGCAGCTTAACTTCTGGCTCTCGACCAAAAATCTCCATAGGGACTACTCGTTTATTCATCCACCTAAGCCAAGGCTGAGAATAAAAAACATTTTGCTCAAGAGATTTTCGCAAAGCCTCGTCTATGTCCATCCAAATTTTAAGAAAATCAGATTCAAATGATCCAATTTCACCTAAGAGTCCATCCAATGTATTAAACAGTTCTTTATCTTCAACCAATACTTTTAAAAAATTTTGACGACGTTTTATTGTATTAAAGTCTCTGAATGGATCAATCAAATTTCTTGCCAATTGTGCTTCACCCAAAACAGTGCTCGTTCTTTTAATTCTATTTAGAAGATTAAGCTCTGGCCTTGTAATATCATCACCAACTAAAATTCCCAAATCTGATTGTACTCTTGATTCCAGCATAATTCTTGAAAGTTTAGGCAAGCCGATTTCATGCTCATCAAACATTCGAAAGACAAGGTCACGCTTTTGCAGATCATTTAATTTTGTTTTATTCAACTTTGCAAAATTCTGACCAACTTTTCTAAGATGCCCAAATAAATTTTGTTGAGAATTGCCAAGATCAATAATTTCTTTTTCTTTTGGGGCCAATTTTGTATAACCCTTAAGGACCTGTTCTCCTATTCCAGCATAAATAGACCTTTGTTCTTTTAGAAAGTCTGTGCCAACAGACACGTTTTTGTTCTCTATGGTGACTTCGGAATTTATTAAATCCGGCTCGGTAGCAATAATATTCAACACGGGGCAACAAGAAATCAAACATAAAATCAAAGCGAAAGCTTTACTAATTTTAATCATAAAAACCTTTTATTGGGGAATTAAAAATATAACTTAATGCTTAAAGTATATAAACACTTTAAATTAAGTCAAAAAAAGACGGCCCAGCAAGGCCGTCTAAATAAAATCTGGTGGAGGCGATGGGAATCGAACCCATGTCCGAAATATGTCAAGCTTCAAGCGCTACATGCTTATCTTCCAATTATACTGTGCAAGCCACCTTGAAAGCAAAGATCAGTTTGCAAGTCGGTTTGGTGATACTAATTGAGCTACAAAACCAAAAATCCTAACTCAACAGACCCGTCTAAGTTATACGTGTTACTCAGCCAACAGGTGAGCCTTGCAACAAGGCTAAGTGCCTAAATTAAGCTACTGAAGGAACCATTTCGGATCCGCCAAATAGCGAACTAAAGAAGGACTTAACAACAGAAACAAAAGATTCTGCATTTATTTTGTTTGACCGATTTTTTAACGAGCACCCAATCAAAGCTCGACATGCTCTCAAAACCATCTATACCCCGTCGAAGCCAGTACGCCCCCAGAAATTTCAAAGATTTTTTAGATTTAATTCTAACTGTAAACTTTTCAGGGCTTTTGTCAAATACCCCTGACATTCTTAAGTTCACGAGCCGTATCGCGCGCAATATCTTTTTCACGCAAGGCACTTCGTTTATCAGCCATTTTTTTATGTTTTGCTATGCCAAGATCAACTTTAACGCGATTTTTTTCATTAAAATATAATTTTAAGGGAATTATTGTGATGCCTTTTTTGGAAATATCACCCATCAACCTGTGCAACTCTTTTTTATGCAAAAGTAATTTTCTGCTGCGAGTAGCCTCCTCGTCTTTTTTTTGAGGGCCAAAAGCATGTGAATAAATAGAAATATGAGCATTTAATAAAAATAGCTCACCTTGGTGAACCGTTGCAAAAGATCCTGTTAAGTTTGCCTTACCCGCACGCAAAGATTTAACTTCATCACCCGTTAAAACAATTCCAGCCTCAATATTTTCCAAAATATGATAATCAAAAAGAGCTTTTTTATTCTGAGCCAATATCTTCATCCAGGCCTTTCTTTTTAGATTTAAATTCTTGAATAGCTATTGCCGTTTTTTCAAAAAACAATTTTACAAAAGGATAACTCGCAAATGCCACAATTGCACCCAACAGATTTCCACCCACAAAAAATGTGGTCATACAAAATTCAGGTATACCAAAAGTGCTACTTAAATATGCATTAAGGCCATTTAAAAAAGTAGGATTCCATACGCAAGACTCAATGTTAAAGATATAAAATAAAAAGTAATGGCCAAAAAAATAACTTAATAAATACACTGGAACCATTGTCCAAGGATTATTAATCAAAAAAGAAGCTGCGAACATCATTGCAAAATTCAAACCAAACAACCAACTAAAAGCTATTGCCATCCATGTATGCATTAAAAAGAATGGTGAAAACGCTATATAAACGCCCAAACAAAAAGAAACGGCCAACCTTGTCGTTGACTGTTCGCTTAACACCGCCTTATGAACTGCTTTTTTAAACCAATCAAACATTCATTTTCCCATCAATTAAATGGTAAATTCTTTAAAAAAATAATAAATTAAGTATTCTTTAAGTTTAATTAATTTTTTGAAATAAAACCAATATTAACAGATATTCTATGTATTTTATCCTGATGGCCTAAATAAAATATAAACCAAAACTAAAGTGTTGAACTTAGAAATCTGTATCAAAGAAAAGGATTTATAATGAAAATCAAAACCCTGGTGATATTAACATCACTCTTCTTGACCAGCTACGCAAGAGCCACAAGATCAGAACTTCTTGAACAAAAAACATTTTTAGGATCAGTTGATTCAATAAGCAAATCACCCCTAAAACTATATGCTTATTTTAATGGCAATCAGATAGAGTTTGACAATGAGTCATTTCTAATTCAATCCAAAAAAAATAGCACCCTATATTACATTTTTACAGAAGATTTTAAGCATAAAACGGATGAAAATACTGTTCAATTTTTAGAAACTTGTGGCAAAACATTACTTTTCAAATTAGAACCGCAACCAGAGACAGACTTGATCGACAAAAAAATGATTTGGGATATAACCAAAATTGAATCCTCTGACGGCATAAAAATACCGGAAAATGCAATTGTTTTTTTAATGCCGAGCAAAACTATAAAAAAAGTAGAAACAGAAAAATTTTGCCTAGATGATACAATCTTAAAACTTCCAAAGATATATTTAAACCACGATATCTCCCAAAGCGAGCTACAAGATATACAAACAATGGGAGCTCTCAAATCTCTTAAATTTAAAAACACACACCCAAAGGTTGCCAAAGAAGAAAAAACCATAGGAAAATCCTCCATGCAATTAACCCAAAACAATTCAATTTACGACCATGCTTAAAAATAATTTAATTTTAGCAATAGAAAGTTCATGCGACGAAACCGCCGCATCTGTTTATTCACCTGAACATGGCGTTCTTTCTAGCAAACTTTATTCACAAATAGAACTTCACAAAAAATTTGGCGGCGTTGTTCCAGAGCTTGCTTCTCGATCCCACCTTGAAAAAATAAATTTAATTGTTCAGTCTGCTTTAAATGAAGCCTCTGTGACCCTTGATGAAATAGAAACTATAGCGGTAACAAACAAGCCGGGGCTTCCTGGATCTCTGTTAGTTGGGGTTTGTTTTGCCAAGGCACTTGCATTTGCCAAGCACAAAAATATTATTGGCATAGACCATCTAGAAGCACATATATTTTCATCTTTTATTGAAAACAGACCCCCATTCCCTCATCTTTGCATAACAGCATCTGGTGGGCACACTTCTTTATACTTGGTAGAAGACTACGGAAAATATAAAGTAATTAGTGAAACACTAGACGATGCCGCCGGCGAATGTTTTGATAAAGTAGCAAAGCTTATAAATTTACCTTACCCTGGTGGACCAGTCATTGAAAAGCTTGGTCAAGAAGCAAACTTTGAAGACTTCTTTAAATATCCTCGCAACAAAAACAATTCAATAAATTTTAGTTTTTCAGGCTTAAAAACGGCTGTTCTTTACGATCTTGTAACCAAAGGCGCCTACAATTTAGAAACAAAAACATTTTTAAACAAAAATGACAAAGAACTCCAAAAACAGGTTGCAAGCTCCCTACTTGTTTGTATCAAGGATATCTTCCTACAAAAGCTAAAACTTGCGCTCAAAATCAATCCTCGAATAAAAGGGGTGACATTTGTAGGCGGTGTTGCCTGTAATAAATACATTAGCAAGAGTTTGGAACAATTTTGCTGGAATCGCGGAATTGAGTTCTACACCCCATCCCCAAAATATTGTACAGACAATGCGGCAATGGTTGCATTTGTGGCCAGCTATAAGGCTAAAGAAGGTAAATTTGACAACTTGTCATTAGATATATTCTAAATAGTGACCCCATTTGACGAAACACAAGAAAAATCACAAACTAAGTAAAAGTAATATATAACCTTTAACCAAAACAAAATAGGAAATCAATGAAAAAAACTATAATTTTATGTCTAGGACTTCTAGCAGCAATCGAAGCAAATGCCCTTAGCCTAAAAACACCTGAATATCTAAAGCTTTCTGATTCAAAAAAAGAAACTTTAGGCAAATTCAGTACATACACAAAAAGAGCCTCCAAAAAGACCGCACTTTATGGCACATGGGCACTTGGTGCAGGCGGGATGTTGGCAAGTGCAACTGTAGTGCAAGTCTTAACACTTCTATTAGCTGCAGAACTAATTAAACCTTCTGGTAATACACATGTTGCATGGTCTCATAAACCTTCTGGTAATACACTTGTATGGTCTCAAATACTTTCTATAACGGCACTTTCAGGCGCTTTATCAATCGGCACTTGGGAACTATCAAAAAAATTAAGAAAATGGTCCAATAAAAAACTCGCAGAAAGTGAAAAGCTAAAAAAACAAATTAACTAAAAATAATTTTCTAAAACATTAAAAAGGGCCGCACAAAAATATGCGGCCCTTTTTAATGTCTAAAATCGCTGCTCTTTTTCGCAACTCATAAAGCTGATTCATAAAAAAAACTAAACTTTTTTCAAACAACCAAAGTCAAAACCTAAAAACTATTCTTGTGGCGCCAATAAATTACTTCAATAAACTATAAGTAAATTTTTCACCCAATTAACGCTCAAAGAACATCCTGGTATCCGTGCGGTAACATTTGTGGGCGGTGTTGCCTGCAATAAATACATCAGCAAAATTTTGGAACAATTTTGCTGGAATCGCGGAATTGAGTTTTACACTCCATCTCCAAAATATTGTACAGACAATGCGGCAATGGTTGAATTTGTTGGCACTTACAAGGCTAAAAAAAATAAATTTGACAACCTAAAATTAGATATCTTCTAAAAAGCCCTTCCAATTGACGTGGAAGGAGGTAATTCTATATAATAAATTAAAGTTACATATTAATATTATTAACCCATAAATTGAATAGGGAACAAATAATGAAAAAAATCTCAATATTATCTTAGGGCTATTAACAACGATAGCTGCGTATGGGCTGATGTTTGGCGGTGCTACACTAGGAGTTGTTGGCTCAGTAGCAACACACAAGTTTTGGGAAAACAGGGATGATAGTTATGGCTGGAAAACCAAAGACAGTTATGCCAGGAAACTCTCAAGCAAAATTATCGCAATAGGTGCTGCTGTAAATGCAATAATACTAGTTAGATCCACCTTAACCTACATGGGCTACAAATTAAATAAAAAAGCCAATCAAATGATTGCAGAAAATAAATCAAAATAATTCTATTTAAATACTCTATTTTAGATATTAAAAAAAGGCTCTTGCATTAATCAAGAGCCTTTTTTTTAATTTAATCTCAACTTATAGGTTAATTTTTACCATTAGAGCTTGAACTAGAACTAGTTCCAGATGAAGCACCTGCAGACTCTTTTTTATTCATAGAATCTAAAAACTCTTCATTTGTTTTAAATTTCTTCATCTTATCGATGATAAATTCCATACCTTCAACAGTGTTCATAGTTGCTAAGAACTTTTGTAAAACCCAGGCTTTGTTCAAATCTTCTGGGGTTTGTAACAAGTCATCACGACGAGTACCAGAAACTAATAAATCTAGGGCTGGATAAACACGTCGATTTGCAAGTTTTCTGGTCATATGAATTTCCATATTACCCGTACCTTTAAATTCTTCGTAAATTACTTCATCCATACGAGAACCAGTTTCAATTAATGCTGTTGCAATAATTGTTAAAGAACCTGTAGTTTCTGTGTTTCTAGCGGCACCAAAAAATCTTTTTGGTTTTTGAAGTGCATTAGCATCAATACCACCAGTAAGAACTTTACCAGAAGCAGGCGCAACCGTGTTATAAGCACGAGCAAGTCGCGTTATAGAATCAAGTAAAATAACAACATCCTTACCGGATTCAACTAGGCGCTTTGCCTTTTCAAGAACTGTTTCTGCAACTGTTACATGCCTTTCTGCGGCTTCATCAAAGGTAGAACTTACAACTTCTGCATGTTTACCTTTTACAAAACGCTTCATTTCTGTAACTTCTTCTGGACGCTCATCAATCAAAAGCACAATCAAATAAGTATCTGGATGGTTGTGAGTAATGCTTTGTGCAATATCCTTCAAGAAAACAGTTTTACCAGCCTTTGGAGGCGCAACAATCAAACCACGCTGACCTTTACCAATCGGACTGAAAATATCAAGAACTCTAGTAGAAATAATTTCTGGGTCATATTCTAAATTAAATTTTTCATCTGGGTGCAACGCCGCAAGACGATCAAAATAAGGTCGTTCAATTAATTTTGCAGGATCATCAAAATTTACTTTATCTATTTTTAAAAGTGCAAAATATTTTTCACCCTCTTTTGGCTTTCTAATAACCCCGGTAATTGTATCACCAGTACGCAAACCAAGCCGTCTAATTTGAGAAGGAGAAACATAAACATCATCTGGACCCGAAACATAATCGTAACCTGGTGATCTTAAGAAACCAAACCCATCTGGTAATTTTTCTAAAACACCCTCTACAAAAATCTCTTCATCTGGATTTGCTTCGTAATATTTAATTTTTGCTATAAGATCCGCCTTATTCATCAATCCCGCACCTATGATGCCATATTTTCTAGAATGTTGAATAAGCTCAGCTAAATTCATTTCATTAATATCTTTTTTTACCCACTGCTCTCTATTATATGTTCCCGATTGACCACCAGGTAATGCTTGACCACTACCATCTCGTCTATGGTCTCTTTTATGCCTATTCTGAGATCCAGTGTTATTACTTCTTCTGTCATTTCTATTTTTATCATAACCACGATTTTGATCAGAACCCTGATAAGAGGTTGCCGAAGAATCGACTATAGCTGGCGCATTATCAGAAGGCAATGACGAGGATTCTAAATCTTTTGTAGAAGATGATAAATCTGTTTCAGAAACATCGCTTTCCTGCTTTACAATATCTGACTTCTTAGAAATCACAAAATCTTCATTATTTGCATCAAGTTTAGAATGTTTTTTATAACTTTCTACCGGCTCCAAACCTTCTTGAAACAACTTTTTATGTTGACCTTCTTCTTTAGAAAGCTCTTCTCTTGTGACAACAACTACATCCGGCTTAATATGTTTTGGATTTTCTTTATGCTCAACGCGCACAAAATCTTCGGCCTTTGTAGATTTTTCAACCAGTTCATTAGGCACATTTTTTGGTTTTTCAGAACCAGAATCAACATTACTCAAACTTAATTCTGATTCATCCAAAACAAGCTTTTTTTCCATTTTTTTATCAGTCTTAACAGACTTTGAATAACCGCGTGTAGGTTTTTTTACCACAGTGGTAGAATTTAAAGATGTTTTTTTAGATACAAACTCAGACTCTGAGGTCTGCCCATCATCATTAGCAGAATCTTCAGCCACATTCTTTATTTTAATATCTTTAGCGCTCATGCGAACCTCCTAGAAAAATTAGACAACAAGAAAAATTCCTATTATTTGAAAAGATTTAAAGATAGACAAAAAGGAGCCCCACGCAAATGCAGGGCGCCCAATCAAAAACGAAATATCAAATACTTAAAATTAAAAATTAACTTAATAAAACAAGTTATTTTCCTGAACCTCTTACTAAGAGCATAACAGGACTTGCTATATAAATGGAAGAGTATGTACCAAAAACAATGCCTAACATCAATGCAATCGACATCGGCCTGAGGGTTTCTCCACCAAAAATAATCAATGAAATCACAACCAAACTGGTCGCAAAACTAGTCAAAACAGTTCTTCTTAAAGTTTGATTAATCCCAATATTAACCGCTGTTTCAACATCAACCCCAGCCATTTTTGCTATATTTTCACGAATTCTTGCAAAAATAACAATTGTATCATTAATCGAATAACCCAATGTTGCCAAAATAGCACCTATAACATTGGCAGAAATTTCATAATCAAATAACAAGAAAAAGAACAAAATAACAATGGCATCATGAAACAACGCTAAAACAGCACCCAATGCGTAACCAAACGACCAAAATCTAAATGCAATATAAATAAGCATTAAAATAAGAGATATAATAACTGCAACCAAGGAATTCCACCAAAGGGAACTACCAACGCCGGCACCAACACTATCAGTTTGTAAAACAGAAACCTTTACACCGTCTGATTCTTTTTCAAACAACTGTCTCATTCTTTCTGCAAGACCTTCTGCATCTGTTGAATAGCTTTTAATTCTAATTAAAGCATCTTGTTCAGAAGAATCACTCTTGGCATTAAATACACGAACATCAGGGTTTTTAAATTCTTCAGGATTTTGTTCTAAAATCTTTTTTAAACCTTCTGCCGTGACAGCCTTACTAAAACGCATCATAACTTGCGTGCCACCAGCAAACTCGACACTATAATTAAAAGATTTGAACGCATAGGTTACAAAAAAACCTGCTATCAATAAAAATGAATAAGCAAAACATACATAACGATATTTCAATACATTTATCAACATGTCACTCTCCAGAGCGAAGGATTGTTTGAGAAATTCACACTATGTGAAGGTTTTATCAAGAGATGGCAAATAAATCAAATTTTAAATTTATTTGCCATGCTCAAATTTTATAGAACAGAAACGTATTGACGCTTTTTGTTTCCGAAATGAAACTCGACAACACCGTCTTTTAATGCAAATAGTGTATCATCACCACCGCGACCAACACCATCACCAGGATGAACTTTTGTTCCGCGTTGTCTAATTATTATTTGACCACACTGTATAGCTTGACCACCGTAAATTTTAACGCCTAGTCGTTTGCTATGACTCTCTCTACCGTTGGACGTTGAACCGCCCGATTTACTCGTTGCCATTGTTATTCCTCGCTTATTTTAAGCTTTTGTTAAACCTATTTGACGAATTTATTGATATTTTAAGGGATTTCCTTAGAATTTATGTCTTTTTCTGAGAGAAGACCCAAATATTATGAACGATTTTAAAACAAATGTCAAAAGACTCTGCCCTTGACCCGTTTGCCAATATTCATCGAAGCATCTGAACAATTCTTACCCATTAAACACCCAAAATTAATAGTCATCATCAGAAAGATCCAGCGATTCACTTGAAGGCCACTCAAAACCTTGATTCAATCGAGTCAAAACCTCTTGACGAGGCTTTCTTGGATTATCAATGCAACATTTTTTTAAATTTAAATAACAAAATAAGCTCGCAAGGCAGGGGCAACAGCCAACCCAACCAAGCACATTCCAAACGTCACATTTTTGAGTTTTTTGCTCAAAACCTTCAATTTCAATTCGCCCTCCCAAAGGACCATCAATATACTCAAATCGCTCTGAAGCCCGTAATAATAAAGAAGCTGAAAACACTAACGCCAAAATCAACTGTTTTTTCATATCAATTCCTTAAATTAATATTATTCAATTTCTCCCATTCTCGTAAAGCTATGGGAAAATGAGGTAATACCAATTTCAATAAGCCTTCTGCAAATACACGGATTTCGTATTGAGCATGTGGATGCAATCTAAGTTTTAAAAAATGCATCAACGAATGTAAATTACATGAATAAATAAACTCCGTATATGTACAAACAGGCAAAACACCCCGCGCCTGCTCCCTACAAACACCTTTTTCTATTAATTCTAAATATATTTTTGCAGCAAAATTCAAAGTTTTTTTATAACCATCCAACACATCGGAATCTTTATAAGCCCCAAAAGAACTTTGCTTATTATCTTTATCTTGCCAGCGCCAGTTGCTTGGCACATAAAATTCAAGTGGCGCCTGAACATATCTGTAACTTATTTCATTATAAGAAGCCATTCGGTGCCTCATCCACTGTCTAACTACATAAATTGGCGCCTTAACCCTAAAAGAAAACTGGTTGTGTTCAAATGGACTCGTATGATCATGTTCCAATAAATACTTAATTAAACTTTCATCTTTAGGCGAAATCTCATCTGCCATTTTGCCAAAGGATACTCTTGCTGCATTTACTATATCTAAATCCGACCCAGAAACTCTTATTAATTCAAGGGAACTTATTCCATCGCCAAGCGGATCCAAAACTAGCCTGTCTACAAACTTTTTTTCTTCAAAAAATTTTATTTGCATAATTGCTCCTTTAAAAATTATTTTGAATCGGAGGCTATAAAATAAAAATAAGTTGGTCAATTAAACCATCCATTAAATAAAATAAAAAAATTAATTAAATGCGCGATTTTTTTTATTTTTTTTGCTAGCTTGATCTGATCATTTAAGTAAAAAAGGGAAAAACAAGCCTCCAAAAGGGAAACAAAATGGAAAACAAATCACAAATCATAGATCATATAAAAGAAGAAAGCGCTAGGTTTCAAGCACTCACTTATGAAGTTTCAAAGGTTATTGTAGGCCAAAAAGACATTATTGAATTCATAATTATGGCTATACTTTCTGATGGCCATATATTAATGGAAGGTGTTCCTGGCGTTGCCAAAACAACAATGATTAAAGCTATGTCCAAAGCTGTTGGCTTAGATTTTAGTAGAATTCAGTTTACACCAGATCTATTGCCCGCTGATTTAATTGGAACACTAATTTATAATCAAAAAACACAAGACTTTGAAACAAAAAAAGGTCCTATTTTTTCCAACTTAGTACTAGCCGATGAAATCAACCGAGCCCCAGCAAAAGTTCAATCTGCTTTACTTGAAGCTATGCAAGAACACCAGGTAACAATTGGTTCAAAAACTTACAAACTTGATGAACCTTTTTTTGTTTTTGCAACACAAAACCCAATAGAACAAGAAGGCACCTATAGGCTACCCGAAGCTCAACTTGATCGATTCATGTTTAAATTAGTTGTTGGATATTTAGATCAAGAAAAAGAAAAAGAAATTTTAAAACGCAAATTAAACATTTCAGATATTTCACAAGTTTTAAACAAAGAAAATATTTTTACGGCACAAAAACTAGTCAAAGAAATTTATGTTGATGACAAAATAATTGATTATATTTCTGACATAGTTTTTGCAACAAGAAATCCAGAAAAATTTAATCTTAAAGGTATGAAATCTTTAATTCAATATGGTGTTTCTCCTCGTGCAACACTTGCATTATTTTCAGCATCCAAAGCACATGCTTTTTTACAAAAACGTCACTTTGTAATTCCCGATGATATAAAATCTGTAGCTAAAGCAATTTTACGACACAGAATTTTATTAAGTTACGAAGCTGAGGCTGAAAATATTTCTACTGATACTATTATTGCCCAGATTTTAGACAAGGTCCCAACACCGTAAAATGATTAAAAAAGAACTCCAAACTAAGTTGTACACAAGAATTGTCTTGACATGTTTTATGCGTGATATGTATCGTGTCACAATAAACTTAATAGAATCTATAGATTAGGTCTGGGTAGTAAATATGAGAGCTCCTATTTGGATATTAAATATTTTATTTTTGATTACATTCATCTTGGTCGTGCTTGCCACTTTATTTTTTGAATCACCAATTCCAAAGCGTGTGCGAATTGAATCTAGTCAACCAGAGGCAATCATAACAAGCACGGAAGAACCGGATATAAAAAAAATATATGAACTAGACCTATTTGGCACGTACCAACCGGGAATAGAACAACCGCTAGAAGAACCTAAGCTGGAAATTCAAATACCTCCAGCCCCAGAACCAAAAAAACCAGAAACCCCAAAAATACCGGAAGTTAAATTCTTAAATCCTTTAGATATAACTTTAAAAGGCGTAATAGCCGTTTCGGATGACACTAAAAATATTGCAATCATAGCCGATAACAAAAGTAAGGTTGAAAAAAATTATAAGGTAAATGATAAAATTGAAGATTCTCAAATTATTAAAATATTTAAAAACAAAGTACTGTTTATTCGCTCAAATGGACAACTCGAAACAACATATCTAACCCATAGAGATGTTTCTTTAGATCATCTGATTACATCAACAGATGGTTGGAATAAAGTTGTTTATAGAATTGAAGAAAACAAATATTATCTAGACCCTGTTGAATTCAAAGCAAAAGTAAATAATCTTGCTCAATTTATTGAAATGCTTGATTTGAGCACAGTAACACAAAAAGCTCAAAACATTGGTTCACGCATTGGTAAAATGTCCGATAAGTCTTTTGGCAAAACCATAGGCCTTGAAACAGGGGACATAATTATTTCTATAAATGATATCCCTGCCAACAACACAAATAATAGATTTGAAATTTATAAATTAATTACATCACTAAATACAAATGATGAAATTAAAATAAAAGCTCAAAGAAAACAAATTCCATTTGACCTCTCAATCACTTTAAAGCAAGCTAAAGAAATTCCGACAAAAAAAGAAGACTCCATAAGCCTACAGACAAGCGTTCAAGAAGGGAAACCTATGGATTTAGCTGAAACTATCCGGGAAGAAAAACTTAAAATACTAAAAAGCAAGTATGATTTAGCGCCAACACTAAGGGATATGAGAATACAAGAAAAACGCAACATGTTTGACAAGGGCAAGCGCGAACTTTTTGAAAAACTTAAACGATAAGGCCTAGCATGAAAAACAAAAAAACAATTAATATAACTAAAATTATATTAATTTTCAGCTTGCTAAACCTCTTTACAAGCAATGGGTTGCACGCAAGTTTAAAAAGAAAAAAAATATTAACCGGTTTAACTGAAAACTATCAAACCGATGCCCAAATTACATCTGAAGACATACCTGCCACAGTTGAAAATGAAACAAATTTAAAAACAAACTTTGTTGATTCTGAAAACGTTGAAAACTTTGCTCAAACAAAAGCAATAGACCCAAAAAATATTTTAAAGATGCCCAAAGCACCACAAACTATTGCTTCAGTTAAATCAATGCCATTAACACAAATAAATTCGGAAAATACACCCACAAAAATCTCAAACACCCCGAAGACCACGCCCTTAATGGAACAAAGTTCTATGCCTCAAACAAATTCTGCGCCTGTCTTAGAAAAACCAATAGAAGACAAACCTGAAGAAAGCTTGTTGATTCAAAAAATATCTTCCCCCGTCTTAGAATCAGAATTAAATAAAGAAACCGCAGCAACAGAACCTGCCAAGCCAACAATAAAAAAACCATCTCCTGATCAAGAAGTAGATTCTGAGGAAAAATTTGAACTTAACTTTGAAGATGTATCATTACAAAATTTAGTTGACTATGTAGCAAAAATGCATGATGTAGTCTTTTTAACAGATGACTCAATAGAGCCAAACCAAAGCAAAGGCCAAATTAAAGGAAAAAAAATAACATTTAAAACATATAATCCTCTTTCAAAAAATCAAATTTGGAATATTTTTTTAAAATTCTTAAATATTGCCGATTTACAAGTTGGACCAACGGCAACACCGAAAATATTTAGAATATCAACCAGAGAAGTAATTGAACGGTCACCATTGCCAACTTACATGGCATCTCCAATGGAAGAACTGCCAAATGATGATACAAAAATTCGTTATATATATTTTGTTAAAAATACAGAGTTTGAGTCTATTTCAAAAATAGCGCAAAGCTTAGCTTCTAGTACCGCACAATTTATACCTTATGCAGATTTGCGCGCGCTCATAATAGCTGATAGTTCATACAATATAAAAATGATGATGAAAATTATTAATGAACTTGATAGCACAAATGTTCCAGAAACTATGTCCATTTATAAATTAAGAAGGGCTAGCGCTAAAGAAATAGCCGATCTGTACGCTCAAATAAAAAATGTAGATGACCCAAATAAAATAACAGCTCGAATATTTGGAAATCAAAAGCCACCAACAAGCATTTATTTTTCTGAAAATGCAAAGCTCATTCCAGAACCACGAAGCAACTCCTTAATAATGCTTGGATCAGAAAGAGATATTAAAAAAATTGAAGAGTTTATACAAAAACTTGATCAAGACATTCAACGTGAACACTCTCCCATTTATGTTTATAACTTAAAATTTAATCAAGCAAAAATGATGGCTGAAATTTTAACAAACTTGGTTCAATTTGGTCACGCAGACAATAAAAATGAAACAGCAAAATATGGTGGGGTAATTGATGGTGATAAATTCTTTCAACCAATGTCTTTTTATGCGGATGATATAGGAAACAGATTAATCATTAAAGGTGAATATGAAGATTATTCAAGAATCAAAGATTTATTGGATGAAATAGATATTGAACAACCCCAAGTAGCTATGCAAATTTTAATTTTACAAGTAAAACTTCAAGACTTAAAACAACTTGGTGCACAAGTTAGAAACAAAGCAAATTCTAAGGTGTTTGGAAATAAGGCAAGCGGCCAAACTTCTATGTTGGGCGGACTAGTAGAATATGATAAAGATTCCACATTCGGGCCAAACAACCTTTCTGCAGGCGCAACCAAACTTCTTGGTAACATTGCAGCACTTGCTTCTGGCCTTCAACTTGGCTCAACTGTGCTTGCGCTAGGAAGTGATGCCTATGGAGTTTGGGGACTACTTAGAATTTTACAAACAGTCACACAAGTTAATTTGGTTTCTCAACCATTTTTACTAACGTCAAACAAATTTCCTGCAAAAATTATTCTTGGTAAAACTCGTCGTGTTTCAGCTGGTACGGTTACAGCGGGTGCCACAGATCAATCAACAGAAACTTCTGTAACTGCAGATTTAAAGGGTGAAGTCATACCTCAAATCAACAGTGATGGCATTATAAATTTAAACATTGCCGTAAGCATGGAAGATTTTACAAGCACAGATGCAAGCAGTGGTAACAAGGCCGGTAAAAAATTAAAAACACAAGTAAGCTTGGCAAATAAAGAAATTTTAGCTCTTGGTGGACAAATTTCACAAAGAACATCTGATATTATTAAAAAAGTGCCTATCTTGGGTGATATTCCATTAATTGGATGGTTATTTAAAAACAAATCAAAAGAAAAAGAAAAAGAAAGCTTGCTAGTTTTATTAGAAGCAAAAATAGTAACCAAAGATAAAAAAGGTACAATTACAGATTTTACACAAAAATATATTGATAAAGCTCAAGAGGCCTTTGAAGAATCTTTTGGAAAGGCTGAAAAACATGATCCTATAACAAAAGGTTTCTTCCCTAAAGAATCCGCCTTCAATGACATGTTCTTCAGAAACCATCCAGAAGCTATTGAATCCCTCGGGCAAAAAGCAAAAAATATAAAAGCAGAAAAAGAGAAGAAAAAATACAAACTTCCTTCTTCAAAATCAAAAGTAAAATTAACTAAAAATGGTCAAAATGATGAAGGAAATCTCATATGGTAAGAAATCCATTCCTTCCTGAAAAAATTAATGAAAACTACCTATTTGACAAAATAATAGTTGGTTTTGACATTGGTAAAACACATGTTAATTCAACAGATGTTTTACTTAGCGGAACAACAACAACAATTTTAAACTCCACAGAATTAGAAATTGAATCATTTGAGGCTCAAAGTTATGAAGAAAAAATAGCACTAGCTATAAAACATTCATTAGAGAAATCAAATAAAAATGCACAAATTTATTCTTCAATTTCAAGCTCTATAATGATCTTTAAAGAATTAGAACTACCCTTTATAGATAACTCTCAAATTCAAAAAGTTATTGGCAGTGAAATTGAAGGCTCTTTACCCTTTCCAATTGATGATGCTTATTTTGATTTTTTAATAACCAAACAAGATAAAAAAGCCAAAATAACAAATATTATTGTGGCCGCTGTACAAAAAAAATACATTCTTGAGCATATAAATTTATTCAGCCAAGCCGGGATAGAACCCGCTAAAATAACCGTAGATCTTTTTGACTTATATGGCATTCTCAAAAAAACATCTTCTTCTAATTACACTGGCCCCAGAGCTCTCATAGATATGGGCCTTAGTTCAACCAGAATCGCCTACATAGAAAATAATACGCTAAGATTTATAAGAACTATTCCCACCGGAATTTCTTTAATCGCAACACTTGTTGGTAAAGATTTAGGGCTAGGAAAAAATGAAGCCATGGAACGAATAATCAGATTTGGCTTAGAACAAAATTCTAATAAAGAATTTGAAAGTATAAAAAAACACTCCGAAGAGCTTCTTAATAAACTAAAATTCACTCTTGATACATTTGAAAGTAAACTCAATTTGGTTGGCAAAACTCAAGAAATTTTACTCTTAGGTGGTGGTGCAGAGATAAAAAATATAACTAATTTTATTTCCAATTATCTAAAAATAACGTGTAATCACTTCAATCTCAAACAATTACAAGATGCAACATGGATTAAGTTTAAAAAAGATATTTCATTAAACCAAAGAGGTTTATTAAGTGCTGCAACAGCTATTTCAGATAGAACCTACAATGAATTCAATTTAAACAAAATAGAAGAACAAAAAATTTTAAAGACAACTCTAAAAAATCAATTAATAACACTTTTTATAGTTATGATTATGGTTTACGGGCTAATTATTTTTAACGGATTTTGGAAAAGCAGTAAATTAAATGCGGAAATAAAAAAATCTACTCAAGAAGCCTTAACTCAATTAAAAAGCAATAATATAACAATTTCTAAAAACAATTTAAAAGGCGCCCTAGAAGAAGCAACCAAAGAACTAGAAACTGAAAACACAAAATGGTTTGCTTATTCTCAACAAAACGATCTTTTAAAATATTGGGAAAAACTTTGTGCAAATATAGATAAAGAAAGCATCGGACTTAATATAACAAAACTTGCTATCTCTAAAGAAAGAATAATATTGGAAGGATCTGTAAAAGATCTTAGTGTTATTAAAAACTTTCAAAAAGAATTAAATGATACAAAGCTTTTCAAAACTCCAATTTCACTTGAACAAGAAAGTTTTTCACTAGATATGCCCCTTAAAAATCCAAACAACAAGGAATATTTATGAAGATATTCGACGAATTAATTGACTCAATATACGACTTGGACCAAGAACAAACTAAAAAATATATAATCATAACGATACTTATAAATTTAATATTAATAAGTACAATATATTATTTTAATAATAATAGTGCATCTAAACTTACAAAAAATTTAAAAAAAATAAATGAACAAAGATTGGATGTGCAAAAAGTTATAGAAGAATACAAATTAATTCTTACACAAAAAGATCAAATAGAAGAAATGTTGCGTAAAAACCCAGACTTTGTAATTAAGAAAAAGTTTAATGAAATTATAAAAAGTTTAAATTTATCTGAAATAAATACTAATCCTATTGTCAATGAGCTTGAAGATGGATTTAGTGAAGTTATATTAAAGGCCTCGATTGAAAACATAACCACAAAACAATTTGTTAGCATCCTTGATGCCATAAAAAAAAGCAAACTGGCTTATACCAAAGAGTTTGAAATAAATAAAAAAGAAGGAAGTTCTAAAATTACGGCTGAAATAACTATTGGAACAATTAAAACTGAAGGCCAAGAATCCTCCGAAGAAACAGAGGTTAAAGAATGAAAAAAATAATTTACTTTGGACTGTGCGTCTGTTTTGGCCAAATTATTTTCGGAACAACTGCAGATCTTGAACAAAACAGTATCAACAAAACAGATGAAGCAAAAAAAATAAAATTTGAATATAAAAATGAACCGCTTACAAATGTCATAAATTTTATTGCCGCTGAAAAAAATTTAAACATAATTTTTCCTAAACAACCAATCATGCAAAAATTTACATTCGAAGAAAAAGACTTAATAACATTAGACGCAGCAACCAGTATTCTAAATCAAGCCCTTGAAATGTCTGGTTATAAAATGATTCCCCAAAATGATATTGGCGACACCTTTGAAATCAAAATAACGGCCAAAGATCAACTTGCGCGAGAAACTTTTAACATATATATAAATCCCAAATCACCCGAAGATTTACCAAACACAGAAGAGATTATCAAAGTTTTGTTCTACTTAAACAACATCAACCTAGGTAAAGAAGGAAATGGTGGCGCTCAACTAATAAATATTCTAAACAATGTTCTACCCAATACCTCAATTCTAGCCGATAATCTATCTAACAGCCTAATAATAACAGACAGGGGAACAAGCATTAGAAATGTAATTTTAATATTAAATGAACTGGATAGATCTGACTTACCTGAATCAATGGATATTATCCAATTAAATTACATCAATGCCAAATATATTGAAGAATTATTTAAAGACCTTCTTGGACAAAAAGAAGAAAAACAATTTGGACCAATTATAAAACGTAAAAAGGTCCAAGAAAACCAATATTTTTCACAGAACACAAAGGTAACAGCCATACCACGACTCAATTCAATTTTAGTTTTAGGTTCAGAAAAAACACTTGAAAAAATTAAAAACTTTATAGCTAAACAAATTGATGTACCTTTAGACTCCGGAAAATCCGTTTTACATGTTTATGAACTTAAATATATTCAAGCTGAAGACATAATCCCTATTTTAGACAGAATAGTTAAATCTGAGCAAGAATCTCCGGCGGGGCAAGCTAAAGGGACAAAAGAAACAGGCTCAACAGAAAGATACTTTGAAGGCGTCGTAATTCAATCAGAAGCAAAAGGAATAGAAAAACAACAAGTCAAATCTGCTGATATAAGTGGAGAATTTGTGTTAACAGACATTCCACTTGTTGGCAACAGACTTATTGTTGCAGCCAATAATAAAGATTGGCAAATAGTAAAAAACCTATTAGAAGAAATCGATACACCGAAGTCTCAAGTATTTATAGAAGTTTTAATTGTAGATTTAAGCAATGATGATGAGGCCCAATTAGGAGCTGCTATCAGAAAAAACTATAATATCAAATTGCCAGGCGGATTTGATTATCAAACATCCCACCTTGTACCACCGGCTGCGCAGGATTTTCCCGTTCAACCAATGTCTCCAGATGTACCATTTGTACCTCTTTCTACAGATGAACTCAAAACAATTCCTGCAACACAAAGTACACCAATTACTGATGCCGCACGCTTAACAGAAAGCATTTGGGGCACATCGGCTATGCTAGCATTAAATGACAATGGACCTGGTGGCCAATTTCCAAGTGGCATTTGGGGCTTAATTAATATTTTTAAAGAAACAACTAATTCTCAAATTTTAGGACATCCACATTTTATAGCTACACACAATGAAGAAGCCTATTTTGAATCCTATGAAAGTCGTCGTGTTAAAGGTGAAGCAACATCAATAGGAACAGGAAACATCTTAATTCCGAACATCGACTTTACCGCATCACAAAAGATAACTATCATACCTAAAATTGTTACTTATAAAGATGAAGCAACTGGAATTGATTCAAGCAGAGTCAACTTAAATATCGCTGCAGAAATCAGTCAATTTTTAAGCACAACCAATAATGAACAATCAAATAGAAACATCAAAACAAACCTAACAGTTAATGATAAAGAAATAATTATGATTGGTGGATTAATTGAAAATAAAGAAACAAGCATTGAATACAAAACCCCAATATTAGGAAGTATTCCAATTATTGGATACTTATTCAAAAATAAGGCACGACAAGTTGCCAGAAGTAATTTAATTCTCTTTATATCCCCAACTGTAATATTACCTCAATTTAGAGCCGGCATTGAAAATACAACCGAAATGTACACCCAAAATATTTTAAAAGCTGAAAATGAAGGTGGGTTATTTAATGGGATGAAAGATCCAATAACCCGCGTATTCTTCAAAAAAACAACTGATATGAAAACAGGGCTTGATTTCTTTGCTCAAGAAACACGAGAAGAACAAGCAAGATTAAGTGAAACAAAATTCAAAAAAAGTTTAGAGTCTACAGAAAAACATTTGAAAAAAAATATAGAAAAATCAGAATCAGAAATATTAGCTGAAAAAATAAACAATAAAAATAATACTACAAAAAAATCTTCCGCCTCTGATTCTGTAAAAAAAATGCAAGATATTGAAGCAATTCAAAAAATTGAAGATAAAATCGAAAATATCGCGTTAAATACAGAGTGGCCATCAACCATACAATCTTTAAATTCAGTACAAAAAAACGATGCTAAAGAAAATCAATTAAAAAAATTGCTTTCAGAAAACGTTACTGAAAATGAATTTTTGCAATCAACAATTAAAAATTCAACCGAAACACAACCTCAAAAAACAAAAAGCAACTCCGAGGATTTAAGGTTGGCTCAATTGCAAAAATTATTAGCCGATGAAGATGACAATTTTTTAAATGCCTGATTATTTTTATAAAAAAATAAGGAGCAAAGATTAAAACATTTGCTCCTTATTTAATTTTATAAAACGTTTATATCAATCTATCTAATTCACCCAAGACTAAGCTATCTTCTATTTCCAATAAACGATTATATTTTGCTAAACGCTCTCCTCTGACACAGGCGCCAGACTTTATTTGACCCGCAGCTGTTCCAACAGCTAAATCAGAAATAAAACTATCATTTGTTTCACCCGACCTATGTGAAATCACAGTTGCAAAACCATTCTCTTGACAAAGTTTTACTGCTTGTAACGTTTCTGTGATGGTGCCAATCTGGTTAGGTTTGATAATGGAAGCATTTGCAGCCTTTTTTTCGATACCTTTATGTATTCTTTCTGGGTTGGTTACAAAAAGATCATCACCAACAATTTGAATTTTTTCGCCAAGCAAACTGTTAAATGTCTCCCAGCCTTTCCAATCATCTTCAGCAAAACCATCTTCTATGGATAATATTGGATAATTATTTACCAAACTAATGTAAAAATTAGCTAACTCTTCTGATGTAAAAATTTTACCATTCCAGTCATATATCTTTTTCTTTGAATTATAAAATTCCGAAGCCGCAACATCTAACGCTATGCCAAATTCATTTTCTTTTGCAGAAGGAGTTGCTGCAATTGCCTCAACCAAAAAATCAAGTGCTTCTAAGTCGTTTGCAAATTCTGACGCAAAGCCCCCTTCATCTCCAATAGCTGTACTGCGTTCATTTTCTTTTAATAACTCTTTAAGCTTGTAATAAACCTCTATGGAAGATTCAACAGACTGCCTAAAAGAAGAACCTTTAGTTGGTAAAATCATAAATTCTTGAATGCGTAAAAAATTATCTGCATGCATTCCACCATTAATAAAATTCATCATGGCAAAAGGAATAGAAACAGCAGGTGTGCCGTGAAGGTGGGCTATAAGTTCATAAAGTTCCATATCTTGAACCAAGGCCTGCGCACGGAAAGCAGCCATACTAACAGCCAAAATTGCATTAGCGCCCAATTTACTTTTATTATCTGTTCCATCTAAATTTAATAAAATCAAATCCGTGGAAATAGCGTCAACCTCTTTTCCAATCAACGCAGGAGCTATAATCGACTCAATATTGTTAATTGCTTTAGATACACCCTTTCCAAAAAGCCTTTTACCGCCATCACGCAATTCATGCGCTTCAAATTTTCCAGTGGAGGCCCCAGAAGGCACAGAAGATTTAACAAACCTTCCATCTTCTAAAAACAATGAACATTCTATAGTTGGCAATCCACGAGAATCAAAAATTTCTCTTGCTATGATTCGTGAAATCTTCATTTACTCTCTCCTAAAAACTATTTTTTTTCTGGAACAAACTTTAGTCCGTACATTTCCAACTTTTCTTCAGGAATCGATGTTGGAGATCCTGTCATTAAATCATAACCTTTTAAGGTCTTTGGAAATGCTATAACTTCTCGTATTGATGGTGAATTTGTTAATAACATTAATAATCTATCTAAACCTAAGCCAATCCCTGCGTGTGGAGGTAAACCAGATTCTTGAACCGCCAAAAAGAAACCAAAAATTTCTTCCATTTGTTGTTTATTTAAACCTAATAAATCAAAAACTTTAGCCTGTAATTCTGGTTTGTGAATTCGCACAGAACCACCACCAATTTCAACACCATTCAAAACAAGATCATATGCAATTGCCTTCATTTGTCCTGGCGCTAAGTTCTCCCAACCCTTTGCTGGTGTTGTAAATGGATGATGAACAGGATTCCACTTGCCAGTTTCTTTATCTAATTCAAAAAGAGGAAAATCTGTAACCCACAACCATGCTGATGTATTTGCAGGAATTAAATTTAATTCTTTTGCTAAATCTAATCTTAAACGACCCAACAAGCCCCAAGTATCAACATATTCGCCAGCCATCAAAAATAAGGTTTCACCCATCTTTAACTCTGGACAAATGTTCTTTGCCAAATCAAAAAAATTTGCTGGTAAAAATTTAGCAATAGGTGATTCAAATTTTCCGTCTTCAGAAAACTTAATCCAAAGGAGACCCTTTGCCCCAAACTCCTGTGCTTGCTTGGTCCATTTATCTAATGCGGATCTAGAAAAATTATGATCCTTCACACAAATACCGCCAATTTTACCCTCAGACTCTAATACAGATTTTAAAAACTTAACTTCTGTATTTTTAAAGCAAGATGTAAAATCTCTAATTTTTAATTCAAAGCGAACATCTGGTTTATCTGAGCCATAATTAAACATAGCATCATCGTATGCAATCGAATTAAATGGTGTCTTAAGTTTTGTTGTAAAAACTTTTTCAAAAACAAACGTCAATAATTTTTCTATAATGCTTCTAATATCACCATCCTTTGCAAATGACATTTCTAAATCAAGCTGAGTAAATTCTGGCTGTCTATCTGCACGCAAAGCTTCATCACGGAAACACCTAGCAACTTGAAAATATTTTTCAACTCCGGAACCCATCAAAATTTGTTTAAAAATTTGTGGCGATTGAGGAAGAGAGTAAACACATTTTTTATGCACACGAGAAGGCACCAAAAATTCACGAGCTCCCTCGACAGTGTATCGACTAAGGATAGGAGTCTCAACTTCATAAAAACCTTCTGAAATTAAAAATTTTCGCATTGCAAAAATAACTTTATTTCTAAGCGCTAATTTTTTTTGCATTTCTGGACGACGAAGATCAAGATAACGATATTTCAATCGCAACTCTTCATCAATTTCATCTGCGCTAGTTAAAGAAAATGGCAAAGGCTTTGATTCATTTAAAATTTCTAATGATGTTGCCTGTAATTCTAAGGCACCAGTTGGCATATCTTTATTAATATCACCAACTCTTTCTACAACTTTACCTGTAACTTGAATCACAAACTCTGGACGAAGAGAGTGTGCAAGTTCGTGGGCAGGTTCTGAAAACTCTGAACTAAAAATAACTTGCATTAAACCTTCACGGTCTCTTAAATCTATAAAAATTAATTTTCCAAGGTCTCTTCTTTTATTAACCCAACCAACAAGGGTAACTTCTTTGCCAACTAAACTTTTGTTGACCAGACCACAAGCAATAGTTTTTTCAAAAAATGCCATTTTGTTCCTTAAAAAATCTTTTTAAAACCAACTTTATATTTTGTTAAAAATGTTTTGCTAAAAACAAACTAACAAATCTCAATTTCAACACAAAAATGTTAAAAATATAATTTAAAGCGTATCACAAATCAAAATTGTGCACAAAAAATGGGCCAGATTAACTGGCCCATTTTACATAATTTATAACTAGAACCTATAGTTAAAACCAAAGTTTAAGGCGAATGCAGGATCATCTCCCAATGGATAATCACCAGCTAAATCACCCTTTCTTTCCGTATAATGATTGCCCGGAATAAAGAAAGAGCCGGCAAAAAAGAACTCTAAACTTTCAAATGTATGATATCCCAAAAATAAATTTAGTTCAGATCCCAAAAAGTTACTTGCAAGCCTTTCTTGTTCGGTGCAAGAATTGGTTCTTTCATCTGAAGCAACATTAGTATTACAATCAACATATTCTGCAATATGGTGTGTCTTCCAATAGATCAAAGCATTTGGATGAATATACCATTTTTTATTGCACTTAACGGGTGCCCACTTGGAACCGATACCAATGTACATCAAATCTGTAAAACCAGAAACTGTTGCAGCCACGCTGTTTTTACGTTTATAAGAAAGAATTCGTTTTAATTTTCCACCACCACCAAGAACAAAATAGCTGCGAACTTTATCACCACCAGCGTAAGCAGATTGCACAGGAATAAAACCTGTAAATGTTTCATCATTGTGGCGAGTATGAGGATTGTCTCCACCAGAGGCATAACCAAAAGCCGTTGCTATATAAAAATCTTTTGGAACAACCCAATAACTTACATCTGTAACAAACATTGCCCCATTAAATTTATTAGTATAAGAATTTCTGAATCTATCGCTTGCGTTATAAATATTATATGGGGTTCCTCCAACAACAGTCACCATGGTTTCATCTTCAAAACCCAATTGTTTGCCGTTGTAATATTCACCAGTATCGCAATCCGTAACAAGTCTTTGAACACTTCTGTCTTTGCTTGTTTTTACATCATAAGGAGCGCCCAAAACTTTTGTGCCTGATGCATTATTCAACACAACGTGGCTGTTTGTTAATGTTACAGCGCCTATTGAATCTTTATTTTCTTCTAATGACTTTTTGTTACGATCAATTCCCAATACAAACTGCGAACCAAAGTTTTTAGCACAATCAAAACCAAATTCTATTTTACCTAAATTAAATTCACCGGCAGCGCCAATAGTGTAAAGATTTGATCTTGTATCAGCAGGAAGCTCAACCATTTGTTCTGGATCATAAAACCATAAACCATAAAGCTCTGCATTGCCTTTATCTTTTGGCTGATCAATAACTTTACATTTTAATCTTGCTGCTAAAATTGTTGCTATATGGAATGCTCCTCTAATTTCACCATTTGTCTGATTTCTTCTTTCATACATTTGAGTGTAAATTTTTTGACCTGTTTTATCTAAATCTGTGTCTTTATTGTCTACTGTGGAAAGATAAAAATCATAATTGCAACGACCTTTTATACATTTACCACTAATTTGTAATCCAGGAGCAAATTGATCGACAATAGAACTTTTTCCATAGAAACCTAAAAAGGCAGAGTTAACGGCAAAAGCATCTCCCAAAGAAATACCTCGACCTAACTGATATGAAAAATATCCAAGTCTAATAAAATGATCTACTTGAGGCTGTGAATCATCCATACATCTAAATGCATGGTCTAAAGAAAATTTCAACCAAGCCTCTCTCATCCAAATAAAATGTTTATGTAAGTAGTGGAAGTGAGCACCAAAATTTGCACCCATACTTGGAATTTCATTTCTTGTTGTTTGCGCAATAGAATCAGGAGTTCCCCAAATAGCCCTGTTTCGCATACCTGCACCCATTTCAACAACTTTACAGCCATAACGATTTTGTCCATAACCAATTGTTACTTTTGCATCTAACGTATGCCTTGCAAACAACATTTGATCTTGAGGTACACTATGATTTAAATAGGTTGTCCATTCACCAAAAAAAGCTTCTGACCTGTTAGTTAAATTAAATTTAAATTCAGTATCGTTATCAAAAAAATGAGCTGGCGATATTTTATTAAAGGGAACAACTGTTTTAGCTGTCTTCTTATCTTCTGTTTTCTGCTCTTGCGCAAACACACAATTTGAAGCCAATAAAACTAACCCTAAAAAATAATTATTTTTAATATCCATAAAATCCCTCTTGAAATATAACAACTAAACGCAAATGATAGACTAAAATAAGACGCATCTTTGTCAATTAGAAATGATAGTTAAAACCAAAGTTTAAACTGAATCCAATATCATCACCCAAAACATAATCGCCCAATAAATCTTCTTTTCTCTCCTCAAAAAAATGTCCTGGAATAAACGCTGAACCAGCAAAAAAGGCTTCGATACTTTCAAATATTGAATAACCCGCAAAGATATTAAGTTCTATTCCTAAAAAACGACTCAATTCTATTTGTCTATCCGTACATGGATTAGCATCTTCATCATCAATTGGAATACTGAAACAATTCAAATATTCTTTGAGCGGATGTGTCTTCCAATAAGCTAAAACGTTGGGATTAAAATACCATTTTTGTTCACAATCTGCCGGTGCTCGCTTTGCGCTAATACCTACATACATCAAATCCGTAAGCCCTGATATGGTTGTAGCTTCATTGCTCTTATGCTGAATCGAAATAATACGCTTAAGACTTCCGCCTCCACCCAAAACAAAAAAGCTTCGAACTTTATCCCCGCCAGAATAAACAGACTGTACCGGGATAAATCCTTTAAATGTCTTGTCTTTAGTTTCTATTTGAGGATCTCCGTCACCTGAAGCATAGCCAAATGCTGCGGCCACAAAAAAATCTTCCGGCTTGACCCAATAACAAACATCAGAGACAAACATAACGCCCGAAAATTTATTATAATAAGAATTCCTAAAGCGATCTTCAGCATTGTAAATTTTATAAGATTGATCCTCACCAATGGTCACCGTTTCATCTGCAAGCCCCAATTGTTTACCATTAAAGGCCTCCCCAACCTCACAATCATTAACAAGTGTTTGAACGCTTCTATTTTTTGAGGTTTGTACACCATATGGTGCACCCAACACTTCTTTTCCAGAATCATCATTTAAAACAATATGGCTATTCACTACAGTTGCTGCCCCAACATATTCTGTATTTTCAGCTAAACTTTTTTTATTTCGATCAAGAGCGAAAACAAATTGTGAACCAAAGTTTTTAGCTGTATCAAAACCAAACTCCACTTTTCCTAAATGAAATTCTCCAGAAACACCAACTGTATACAAATTCGATTTAGCATCAGCTTTAGTCTCTACATCTTGTTCAGGATCATATAACCACAAACCATAAAGCTCTGCCACTCCACTATCTACTTTTTGATCAACTACTTTACATTTTAATCTACTTGCAGCAATGGTTGCTATATGAAAAGGCCCTCTATATAAACCATTAATTTGATTCCTTTTTTTATACATTTGTGAATAAATTTTTTCTGATGTTTTTTCTAAATCAGTATCTTGATTATCAATAGTAGACAAATAAAAATCATAGGTGCAGCGATCCTTTAAACATTTACCGCTGATAAGTAAACCTGGTGCAAACTGATCAACAATCGATGTTTTTCCAAAAAAGCCCAATACCTCTGAATTGACTGCAAATGCATCGCCCAAAGAAATACCTCTGCCCAACTCAAACGAAAAATAACCTGCCTTTATAAAATAAGCAGGATCAATCGGCGAATGTTCACACTTAAAAGCATGATCCAAAGAAAATTTTAACCAAGCCTCTTTCATCCACACTAAATGTTTATGTAAAAAATGATAATGTGCGCCAAAATTCATGTTTATTGCATTTATTTCATTTTCTGTTGTCTGAGCTATGGAATCCGGCGTACCAAATATAGCCTGATTTCTCATTCCACCCACAAGCTCTAATACCTTCGAACCAAATCGTTCACAGCCATAAGCCGCATAGGCTTCAGCATCTAAAGTATGCTGTATATAAAAAATTTGATCTGAGCTTTCATGGGTATTGAAGTAAGTCGTCCACTCTCCCAAAAAAGCCTCTGTTCTTTGATTTAATTTAAACTGAAATTCAATATCATTTTCTCTAAAATGCACAGGACTTTCTTTATGAAAAGGTATAATCAATTCATTATTAGATTTTTCAGATGCAGATATAAAATTAAATAACAACGCAGTTAATACAAAAAGACCGCCTTTTTTAAAACTCATATAACCCTCGAAACTGTAATGATTTACAACAAAACGAATAGATTAAAATAAGAGTGGCCTTTGTCAATAAAAACTGATACAACCGATTAAATGGAATAAAAAAATGTTCAACTTTTTATGGAGAATTTATGTCACATAACCTAAAAAATCCATTGCTTGGCGCACACATGTTAATTTCTGATGGATTTGACAAAGCAATTGAAAAAGGAGAATCAATAAATTGCACCGCAATTCAAATATTCACAAAAAGCAATAGACAATGGAGGGCAAAACAAATAACTGAAAAAGAAATATCTGATTTTAAATTAGCCTGGAAAAACTCATCTGTGGAAGTAGTAATAGCACACGCCTCTTATCTTATAAATTTAGCATCGCCAGACAAAGACATTCAAAAAAAATCAATTGAAGCCCTTGCCATTGAATTAGAAAGATGCGAGCAACTTGGCATACCTTATTTAGTTTTACATCCAGGATCAAGCCTGGAGAGCTCTATTCAGGACGCGTTATTAATAGTTGCAGAAAATATTGATAACGCGTTGGAACAAATTTCAACGAAAACCAATATTCTTCTTGAAACTATGGCAGGACAAGGCAGCTCTTTAGGAAAAACATTTGAACAACTTGCAGAAATTCGCAAACACATAAAACACAAGGAAAAAATAGGCTTCTGTTTTGATACCTGTCACGCGTTTGCAGCTGGGTATGACTTTAGCAATCCAAAATCATATAAAATAATGTGGAAACATTTTGATGACGTCTTGGGCCTTGCCAACCTTAAAGCAATACATGTTAACGACTCCAAATTCGACCAAGGCTCACAAAAAGACCGCCATGAAAACATCGGTAAAGGCAAAATTGGAATTGAAGCATTTAGGCTCATTATGAACGATAAAAATTTAATTAATGTTCCCAAAATATTAGAAACCCCTAAAGATAAAGATCTAAAAGAAGATCAAATTAACCTAAAAACATTAAAAAAACTTATAGTTTGACCCTCTTTAACAGATACTTTATAAAAACAAACCTGAATAGATATTTAAAATTAATAAAAAAAACACATAAAAAAAGTGCAGATTCTAGGTGAGCTGGGAAGAAAACCGTAGCTTAAAACCCTTTAACTAAAATCTGCACCCCTCCATTTTGGTATACAGTGTAACCTCAATTACAACCAATCAATGTAAGCTATGTCAAATATGAACTAGACAACACAAAAAACAATTTTTTATTAAAAGAAAAAAACGCAACATAAAAAAACGCCTTAAATAAAGCTTTTTTTTATTTTTGTGATGCAAAAAACAACAAAAACAAAAATTTGCAACAAAAAGCTAAAGAATGAATATTAAGAAGATCCATGCAATTAAAAACCAAACCCCAGCCACAACAAGCCCAAAAAAGTTAAAGTTAAAAATTACATATGAAAGGCACGCAAAAATTTCAACCAAAGATAGGATTGAGACTAAACCCAACACTCCCCACTTTGACCAGCCACTTTTTTGAAGATAAATCGCAAAATGATCTGGACTTCCTAAATAAAATGGAATCTTTTTATAAGACCGAATAATAATTAATGCAAAAACCTCAAGACATGGAATTGCCAAAACAATTATCGGTAAAGAATAGCCTGTCAATCCAAAGCTTTCCCAATTTAACAACAAGGGCACAACTGAGATAAAACAACCCAACAAAAGCGAGCCAGAATCACCCATATATATTTTTGCAGGCGGCGCATTAAAAATGAAAAAGCCTAAAATTCCACCCAAAAAAGAAGCAATCAAAATTGTTGCAAGATAATTTCCCTGATAAATAGCCACGAAAAGAAAAAATGCCGCCGGGAAAAACACAGATGTAGAAGACAGGCCGTCCATAATATCTATTAAATTAAAGGCGTTGGTAATAGACATAATCCAAACCCAATAGATAATAAACTTAATCCAAAAATGATCGCCTAAGCCTATAAAATGATTAATAGTTAATAAGAAAAAAAAGGATAGGACTGCGATTCCCAAAAACTTTATCCCTTGGTGTAAAAATATTAAATCGTCCAGCAAACCCAATAACAAAACTAACCCAAATAATGCAAACAACATCAGTGTAAATGTAGAAATATTTGGTAAAAAAATAAAAGAACCAACCATTAAACCAAAATAAACAACCAACCCGCCTAAATAAGGGGTTGGTTGTTTATGTATTTTAATTCGTCCATCTGGAACATCAACTATATTAAATTTTTTTGCAAAATAAATACAAATGGGAGCAAAACTCGCTGCAAACCAAAATGAATTAATTAAACAAAAGAATATAGATAACAAAAAATCAGACACTTCTCTCTCCTTTAAAGCGCTAATCAATCAAGTTTTGGAACCTCTATATAAAATTCGGCTCTATCATCAACTTGCCAATCATCAATGCCCTTAATCAAGAAGGCGCATTCATAACCAGCATGAACTTCTTTAACATTTTTTTTGTCTCTTTGAAGGCTATCAACTGTGCCTTCGCCTATTTTTTGCTTACCTCTCCAAGCCATAACCTTAGAGCCTTTTGCTCGCAAAACACCTTCATTAGCATAAGCTCCAGCAACAACGCCCACACCTTTTATAGCAAATACTTTTCGGATAACAGCTTCGCCAGTTTTCTTCCATTCCATTTCGATTGTCTTGCCAGCCTTTGCTATTTCTTGAAGCTCATCTAACAGCCTATAAATAATATTATAGTGCTTAATAACAACATGATTTCTTTTGGCTAATGCAATAGCACCCGGATCGGTCTTAACATTAAATGCAACAATCAAAGACTTAGTGCTATCGGCCATGGCAACATCGCCTTCAGTGACACCACCAACACCTCTTTCAAGGATTTTAAATTTTTTGTCGCCCTCAAGATCTGGATTTAATTTATTAATCGATTCTTCAATGGCTTCAACGGAAGAATGTGTATCGCCTTTTAATATTAAACCATAATACTCTTGACCAAAATCAAAGCCGAGAAATGGCTTAGATGCCGGTTTTTCAAATCTTTTATTTTTATATTCTTCAGCAGAAACAACCTCAAAAAAGTCTCCCGCAGCAGGAAGAGCTTCAAATCCAGCAACTAAAACTGGTATAGATGGCCCAACAGATTTGAGTCTTTCATTATAAGAATTGGTCATCGAAGTTACCCTGCCCACAGTCTTGCCGCAAACAAAATAATCTCCAACTTGCAAAGTGCCATGCTTGCAAATGATTGTCGCAACAGCACCTCGACCTACTTCAACCTTAGATTCAAGGACAAAGCCACGAGCCGGAACAGAAGCGTCCGCCTTTAAATCCATCATTTCAGCTTGAAGGGAAATCATTTCTAAAAGTTTGTCTACGCCTTTTCCAGTTTTTGCAGATACAGGTACGCTAATAACATCCCCGCCCCACTCTTCTGGTAGTAAATCGTATTGAGACATGCCCCTACGAACAACTTCAATTCGAGCCTCATCCACTTTATCCATTTTATTTATAGCAACAACAATAGGCGTTTCCATGGATTTAGCATATTTAATAGCCTCAACTGTTTGAGGCATGATACTATCATCTGCAGCAATTACTAAAATAACAATGTCTGCAGCCCGAACACCTCTTTCTCTTATTAAAGAAAAAGCTTCATGTCCTGGTGTATCTAAAAAAACTATAGGGCCATGAGAAGTGGTTGCTTGATATGCACCAAGATGCTGGGTAATTCCACCCTTTTCCTTAAGTGCAACTCGAGTTTTTCTAATAAAATCCAAAAGGGATGTTTTTCCATGATCAACGTGACCTAAAACGGCCACCACTGGAGCTCTTGATTTTAAGTTTTTAAAATTTTCTTCAGCTGCTATGTCTGACTTAACAGCTACAGACGCTTCTTCTGTTTTTTGAATAGGTATCTCAAAAAATTCAGCCAAAGTTTCTACCAATTCAACAGGCAAAATTTGATTCATGCCATAAACAACGCCTTGCTTTAACAAAGTCGTTATCAATTCGGTAACAGGTTTTTGCATTTGCCCGGCCAACTCAGAAAGAGTCATCGCTTTTAAAATAACAACCGGAGCAACCTCTTTAACTTCTATTTTTTTCTCAATAGAAGCTTTAGCAGGAGCTTTATGCGCAACCGACTTTTTGTTCTCAGCAGGCTTATTTTTAGCCGAAGATTTTTTTTCAGGAGTCTTTTCTTGTTCTTTTTTTTCTAAAGACTTAGGCGTAACAGGAGCTGTTTTAGAATACTTTTTATTTAAAAAAGCCAATGCGTCATCCGAAACTACAGACATGTGAGTCTGAACATCAAATCCTGCACCTGACAGAATTTCTATCAAATCTTTACTTGTCACACCAAATTGTTTTGCCGTTTCATATATTCGCATGGGCCCACTCTAAATACTAAAAATTATTCTTCATCATCAAAAGCGCCATTCGCTTCATCATCAACCAAAGCATCTCGTTCCGCAGATTCCTGTGATTGAACCAAATTAATATGTCTTCCAACAAGCTGTGAGGCAAGAGAAATATTTTGGCCCATTTTACCGATAGCCAAAGAGCGTTGATCATCTTCTAACCAAACATTCACAGAATCATCGCCTTTAATCTCAACCCGACTAACCTCTGCAGGCTTAAGGGCATCTTTTATAAAGCTTTCAAGACTGCCGGAAGCAGAAATTATATCAATTCTTTCTCCGCCAATTTCTTTTAAGATAGGCTTTATACGACCACCACCAACACCAACACATGTTCCAACAGGATCAATGTTTTTATCATTCGAAGCAACAACCATTTTGGACTTGTAGCCAGGAGCTCTAACTATTTTTTTTATTTCCACTATCTTTTCAAAAACCTCTGGAACTTCCAACTCAACCAATCGCTGCAAAAATTCAGCAGATGCTCGATCAAGAATAAGTTGATTTTCTTTTCTAGGCTCTTCGTAAACTTCTTTCAACAATGCTCGCACAGGATGTCCCGGAACACATTTGTCTGATGGTAGCGTTAAAGATTTTGGTAAAAACGCCATCGCATCATCTTGAAGCTTCACTGAGGCTCCACCGAACTCGCATTTATGAATAACGCCAACAACAATGGTGCCCTTTTTCCCAATAAATTCGTTGTAAACGGCAAGCGCTTCCACGGCTCGAATTTTTCCGGTAATCACCTGCTTTGCTCGCAAGATTTCGACTCGGCCAATTTCTTCATCGAATGGTAGCCAGATTTCTCCGCCCACCTCAGCCTTAGTGTCAAAACCCTTTGCTTTTCGCACAGTAATTTCAGATTCAGAATTTTCGACTGATGTTACAATATTTTTCTTAACCTCTACAACAAGGTCGCCTGTTTTTTGATCAAGGGAAACTTTAAGCTCTAAATCTGGATATTTTTTTGAATATGCTGCAAGCATGCCTTCGCAAACAATATCCGCAAGAACAGCTCGATCAAGACCGCGCTCTTCTTCTAAGCTTTGGATCACTTCTAATAAATTTATAGTATTTTTCATAAGACCTAACTAGTTATTAATTAATATATGGCTTTAAAGTCATGCCTTTTAGTTTATATAATTTTTTAGAAAATGGAAGATTATCGCTTTTTTATATAAACCAAATTTTTAAATGGTCTGTAATTATTTATATATATATATCTTATATTATTAATTAATAATAATAGGTGAGCGTCTTTTTGGGGAAATTTGGGCGAGTCTTTTCTGTGTATACTTTCTTCTATACGTCAAATCCAGACTTTTGCGCAATGTGGATAACCTGTGGATAACCTGTGGATAACTTGTGGATAACTTGTGGATAACTTTTTTGACGTGTCGAATAACTCTTTCCAGCCGACATTTTGGTTTTTCTGATTTGCCGAATTATGCTCTGGCTAGACGTTTCTAGATATTTTAAAATTATTGTTTTTTGAGTTATCCACAAGTTATCCACAGGTTATCCACAAGTTATCCACATTTTCTATTTGTATTTAGTGTTCTTTGGAGTAATGTTTTAGCTTTTTGAAAATTTTATCGCAGACTCAATGTCTTCTGCCAATAATTTATATTTAGTTTTATTGCGTAAAATGTATGCCGGATGCAATGTTGGAAGAATAAGGCCAAGATTGGTTTTTATAGTTTGGCCTCTTTCTTTTGTTATTTGAACAGGACGCCCCAAAATGGCTTGTGTTGCGCATGAGCCGAGTGTGCAGATTATTTTTGGCTGAATTATTTCTATTTGCTTTTCCAAGATAAGCGTTTTGCAGGCTTTTGATTCTTCTGGCAGAGGAGTTCTGTTGTGTGGCGGTCTGCATTTTGCAATGTTTGTTATATAAATGTCTTTGCGGTTAATTCCACAAGATTCTAATATTTGTGCAAGAAGCTTTCCTGCCCTGCCAACAAATGGTTCGCCTTGAATGTCTTCATTTTTGCCTGGTGCTTCCCCGATTAACATTAATTTGGCATTAGGGTTGCCGCAGCCAAAAACAACCTGTGTGCGGCCAAGTTTTGCGAGCGGGCAGGAGGTGCAATTTATATACATTTGTTTAAGTTTTTCTAATTCATTTATTTTGTTCATGGAATTAACTTTCTTTTTTTGAAGATTGCATAAAAAAGATTACATGAAAAAAATTCGTTTAAGAAGTATCCCTTTAGTTTGTTTTTTATTATTTAAAATATTTAGGCAATAGGTTTATCCAATTATTTGTTTTTGCAAATGGTGTGTACGGGTATGAGTTGTGAATTCTTTTTTCAGGGAAGTATATTGAAATACCTTTGGCCTCTTTGATGTTGCCCCCTGTGTATATATCTATAATGCTTTGATCAATCAATTTTAAGCCTTCTGATATAGCTAATTTAAAATCTTTATGGAATTGTTTTTCCTTTTCTGCATCTACTAACTTCATTGAGTTTGTGGCGGCAGCAAGGTTTTTATAAAGATGTCCAAGGTCAACATAGCTTGGCTCTTCAAATTGTGTGCATTTGTGTTTGTTTCTACAATCCTTAAGTTGCGTTATAACACTTTGTTCATTTTGTAAATCTAGTGCGCTATTTAGCAATTGAGAGACGATGTTAATATTGTTTTCGATATGTTGTATGGCATCCATATTTAAAGCAGAAAGAGTTAGGTCTTTTGTTATTGGATTGTACGCATGTCTATAGATATCAACTATAGTCTTTGAAAGACTTTCTGCTGAAACATTTGCTTGTTGAAGAGCTTGGAGAATTTTATCATATTTCCATCCTGCTGCAAGCTCAATTTCTTGAGAGGCTATCATAATTTTGCTGTGTTTTTTTACAATATTTGCAATTTCAATTCCGCTCATTAAGCAAGCGTCAAAGCCAACTATATCAAACTTTGCATTATTCAATGCTTCTTTTCTAACTTGTTCTAAGCAGGTATCTAATTTTGCATTTGTGATATAATTTCTTGTTGAGTCATCAAAACAAATTCCTCGTCCTTCTGGTTTAGGCGCGATGGCAGATAGTGTGCTTTCCTCTTCTATTGAATCAAAGAATGCCAAAGACCTGTCAATTTCTAGCACATCATTATTAGGGTTGTATTTAAAGAAGTTATTTGGATTTAAAATTTTACTTCTATATGGGTCCAGTGGACCAGTTCCATGATTCCAGAATATTACAGCATATTTTTCTGCTGGAAATAATTGGATGGCTTGTTTGCAAAATCCGATAAATGTTTCTGGCGCTCCACTATCCATACACTGTTCATTACTTTGTGTATTTAATTTGGTTAGTTTATTTGGTTCAACAAAGTATCTGTGTGTAACTTTTTTCTTTTGATTTTCTCTTATATCTAAATGAATTATCATATTGGCATAGTTTGTTGATCCAATTTTTAACATTTCTTCAATATTTTGAATGGCGTATCTTCTTAAATCGTTATCTGCCGCCATATAAACCATTATGGTCCACTTTTTTGTTTGTTTTGGTGATTTTATTTCTTCTGTGCATTCCTTGTCTGTTATGTTTTTTGTGCTGTAATTTTCAGGATAAAAACTTTCAAATGATTGGTCTGTGGAATGAACCGTTGCAAAAAATGCGGCCGTTAAGAAAAGATTAGATATACAGAATATGGTTTTCTTCATTATTTCCCCCTAAAGAAAGATCCCCTTTTATTAATACTCAAATTTAAGTTTATTTTATTGTTGGCTTATGAGTCAATGGTTTGAATAAATTTATATTTGATTAGTCTTAAACAATCCTGTTGTAGAAAGGGCAAAAGTAAGCGCAAAGCTTAGTTGAAAATCCAAGAAAAATAATTGAATTGGATTAAAAACTAGGGAAATTAAGCACGTTAGAGTAAGTAGATATGTAAAATTTGATTGAAGTTCAAAAAGTTCATTGGTTTTATAAAGAAAAAAACATAAAAAAGCTCTAAAAAATGAGATGCTCCACCAGGTTAATAGGCCATATATTGATCCCATTAAAAGAACTGTAATTTGTTTGATTTTGATATGAATGGGAATAAAAGAAAGCAGTATTTGCCATAATAAAATAAAAATTGCCAAATGCAGTCCTGATCTGGCTAGCTGATGCGATAGCCCCCAGGTTTTAAAATTGTTTTTTTGTTCGATAGTTTGTTGTTTGTTTTCACTTTTTTGTCCAAAAAAAACAGAACTAACTAGAGAATAACTTTCAGGATTGATTTTATTTTTTAGTTTTAACAACAATTGTTTTTTGAATTTTTCTAATTTTTGAAGATAGGACTCATCTTTTTTTAATTTTTTTGCATAGAAGGTATTCGTAAAAAACGTTCCTGATGCTCCTTCTTTTATTAAGTGGTTAAGAAAAGAATTTTTAGGCTTACTTATTTTTATTTTTCTTACAAATATTTTATCACCGGGTTGAACATAGGGTTTGTTTATTGAGTAAATTTGGATTTTGTGCTCAGAGTTTAACCACTTTTTAACACTATAAGGCTTTATTTTTTTTGTTGTTATTACAGTTAAATATGGAAATTTGTTATCTATGTTTTCTGAAATTTCTTCTACTGTACCAACAATACTAAAGTTTTTATTTTGGGTTATTGTATACAGATTTGAGTAATAATCTTTTTGAATTTGCAGAGAAATTACACCAAACGTAAAACAGCAGGCACAAATTAACGGTTGTGAAAATGTACTTAATTTAATTGTAAAATATAAACTTAGCAAAGCGGTTAACATACCTATCCAGGAAGGCATTGAGTGCCCTATTGAAATTCCAAGCATTAAGCTGCTCGCTTCAATAATAAGTGGAGGAACCCAGGGCAGGTTAAATGAAAAAGCATTAAAATTGATTGGTTGTCTTGTCATTATGGTCTAACTTCTATACTTTATATGAAAACTTGTTTTAATATATCAGTTTTTTCTTAAAATTAAACATTAGCTTTTGGGGAGTTGGAATTATGAGGCTTCGTTTTTTTAATTGTTTTTTTTGTTGTTTAATTGGATTTTTTTATTTGGAAGGGTCTTGTCCTATGCCAGTGGTTGCAAACCAAAAGGTTTTTAAAAAGGTTTTAAAAAATGGATTAACTGTTTTGGTTTATCCAAACCATAAAATTCCAAAGGTATCTTTGCAGTTGTGGTATGGGGTTGGTTCCAAAGATGAAAAGTCGGGTGAAAAGGGTTTGGCCCATTTTATTGAACATATGATTTTTAAGGGCACCAAAAAACTTTCAGAGTCTGATATTAATATGTTGACCCATAAACTTTCTGGTTCTGCAAATGCGTTTACTTCTTATGATTACACAGGTTATTTATTCGATTTGCCTAAAAGCAACTGGAAAGAAGCTTTGCCGGTTTTTGCAGATTGCATGACTGGTTGCACTTTTAAAACAGACATGCTTAATTCTGAGTTAAAGGCCGTTATTCAAGAATTAAAAATGTATAAGGACGATGCAACTCACGCATTGATAGATAATTTAATATCAGAAGTGTTCCCGGATCACCCTTATCATAATCCAATAATTGGTTACAAACAGGATCTTTGGAGTTTGACTAGAGAAAATTTGGACGCATTTTATAAAAAACATTATGTTCCAAATAACGCAACATTAGTTGTTGTTGGTGACGTTGAACCAGATGTTGTTTTTGACGAGGCTGAACGCAACTTTAAGCATATTAAACCTAACCATAATTACAAGCGCGAAACTTATTATCACAATCCTGATTTGGTTTCTAGGACAATTGTTTTACATAGAGATATTAATGAACCCGTGGGAATATTCGCTTTTGTTGTTCCTGGCGCTAAGTCTAAAAAAGATTATGTTTTAGACATCATGAATAGAATTATAGGCTCTGGTAAAAGTTCTAGATTACAAAGAAGGCTTGTTGATGAACTTCAGTTGGTAACAAGTTTGGATACATATTCAGAAGATTTATTTGATTATGGTTTGTTTTTAATTTTCTTCCAGCCAAAAGATATAAAAGATGTTGAAAAAATTGAACAAATTATCGATGAAGAAATTAGGTCGATAGTAGAAAAGGGAATTGGTGAAAAAGAATTGCAGCGAGCTATTAAAAAAACGCTTTCTTCATTTTTATCTGTTTTAGAAAATAATCAAAGTCAGGCTCAATTTATTGGCAGAACTTATTTAGCAACAGGTGATGAAAACTATATGTTTGATTATATGAACCATGATTCATCAACGCTTGAGGCAGAAATAAAGGCTATAGCTTCTAAATATTTGCGCCCTTCTATGATGCATAAGGGTTTTGTTTTACCTATAGAAGAAAAAGAAAAGGCTGTTTGGCTTGAGATGCAGGAAGAATCAGATAAACAGGACACTGAATTTTTATCTGATAAGCAAAGAGAATCATTGGTTGAAGAACCTAATTATGCAAATAAAGTTAATCCTAAACAATTAGATAGGTTTGATTTTCCTAAAGCAAGCAAGTTTGAATTATCAAATGGAGCCAAAGTTTTTTATTATAATGATTCGCATATACCAAAGATTTGTTTGGTTCTCGAACTTAAAGCAAAATCCTATTATGATCCAGAAAATAAACAAGGGCTGGGAAGTTTTGTTAGTGAAATGTTGCTAGAGGGTACAAAAAATTATACAGCAACAGAACTTGCTCAGGAAATTGAACAATATGGAATGACTATTGCAACAACACCTGGCTATATTCATTTGAGCATGCTTTCTCAAGATTTTGAAAAGGGTTTAGAGATATTGGAAGAAATTTTATGCAGATCAATTTTTGATGAAAAATCAGTTGAAAAAGTTCGAGCACAAATTCTTTCTGATGTTAAATATTTTTGGGATACACCTACAAAATTTAGCAATCAAATATTGAGTGAACATATTTATAAGAATCATCCATATAGTAAATGTTCTCTAGGAACGATTGAAAGTATAAATTCTATTACAAAAAAGGATTTGGTTGATTTTTATAATAAGAATATTTCACCAAGGGGAGCAAAGATATCCATTGTTGGTGATTTAGGTAAATATGATATAAATAAATCTTTGAATAAATGTTTGTCTTCTTGGAAAGGCGGTTTAGTTGAAGATGTTCATTTCCCTAAATTAGAACCGGTTGAATTTAAGGTTATTAATTATCCAATTAATAGGGATCAAACAGTTCTTTCTTTTGCGGGACTTTCTATTGATAGATTAAATAAGGATTATGAAAAGTTGCTTTTGTTTGATCAGGTTTTTGGTGGTGGCGCCCTTGGATCTATGAGTTCACGATTATTTGATCTTCGCGAACAATCAGGTTTATTTTATACAATTGCGGGTTCTTTAATTTCTGGCGCAGATATTCAACCAGGTATTTGCATAGTTAAGACAATTGTTTCTAATGATAGATTAAAGGAGGCAGTTGATGTTATTAAGGCTACTATTAATACGTCTGCAAACAATATGACAGATCAAGAGCTTGAAGAAGCCAAGCGTGCTGTTGAAAGTGCTTTGATAAATTTCTTCTCATCAAATGCAAGTATAGCTTCGACTTTCTTATTTTTAGATAGGTTTGGATTTCCAGCAGATTATTTTGATACAAGAATTTCTAAACTTGAAAAAATATCAAAAGAAGAGGTTCTTGATGCAGCAAAGAAGGTTTTGAATACTAATAATATGATCGAATTAAAAGTTGGTCGAGTTTAAATTTATTTTGATCTATTGACTTAATAAATATGATCTCCTTAGGATAAAAGCGTTGTGTTTTTAACTTAAGGAGATTTCTTTATGAAAAAATCTGAAGGCTTGGTTGTTAAGCCAAATTATATTTTAATTCCATTAATAGGCGTGTTAGTTCCCCTTTTGGGAGAATTGTTCACGGAGGGTGGTATGAAGTGGTATTCCGCTCTTACAAAGCCAGCCGGTGTGCCACCCTCATGGGTTTTCTCTTTTGTTTGGGCGGCGATATTTTTTATGACTTCTTGGGCCGCTTTATTAATTTGGAATAATTTTAAAAGAGACAAAATCTTTTGGACTATTATTGCTTTGTTATCAGTCAACGCAATATTAAATTTTTCTTGGTGCTATGTTTTTTTTAGAGCTCAAATGTTCTGCCTTTCTTTTTACATTGTTCTTGCTTTGATTTTATCATTGGTTTTTATAATGTTGTTGTCTTATAAGCGCTCAAAAACGGTTGTTTTATTGCTTTTGCCATATTTATTGTGGATTTCTGTTGCAAGTTTTTGGAATTATTCTTTTTGGAAAATTAATTTAAAACCAAGTTTTTGGAGTTTTGGTTGGCTTAGAAAATAAAAAAATTGTAGAAAAAGAGCCGCGAAATTAGCGGCTCTTTTTTTATTCGTTTATTACGACATCTATTTTTTGTTTTTCTGGTGGACTACTCTTTTTTCGGAATTGATATGATGCCAAAATGGTAAATGTTATTGCTAAAAATATAATAGACTTAATTCGATAATATACTTTTGTATTCATGTACTTCCTTTTTTAATAGAGATGTATCAATAAAATTACTTATTTGTAAAAGCTGGTTTGCGAGGTTCATTTCAACGCGGGTAGTTTTATTTTTAGATTGTTCATTGGTTTTTAATTCTTGTTTGTTACATTTAATTTGTGTTTTTAGATGTGTAATTATTGAATAGCCAAGGCCTACAAATGATGTTGTGCAGAAAAAAGATAATATAAATAATAAGTAGTTTTGGGCCCACATCATTTTTTTCTCCCTGTAATAAATTTTTTGATTTAAAAAAGTCTATCATTTTTCTTTGGCCGAGATCTATAGTTTGTAAAAATAAGTTTATTTTAAAGTGAATGTTGAGCGTTTGTTTAATGTATATATAAAAACTATTGACTTAAATACGGAGAAAATGAAACTTTTAAAAAGTTTAGATTGGGTTGTTTTTTAATAGGAGATAAATATGAATTTAAAAATAATAATTTCTGTTTTTTTGTTTTCATCATGTATGTGTTATTGCGATGACGTTGTGGATGTTAAGACAAAAGATGGTGAAATAATTATAAATATAAGTTTAAATTCTGGCTTATCGTTACTTGATGAACTATCGGATTTTAAATTAACAATAGCTAACTCAATTCAGAATGATTTACAAAAAATAAAAAACATTTTAAAGGGGTTGTTGGTTGAGCATTTTATGTTAGCAGATGCCCCTTTTTATTTTTTTGGGGTGGGAGATGTTCATGCAGCAAGTGATTTAAAAGCATATGATCGATCTAAGAGTGAAAAGGATAAAGAGATTGCATTTAAGAACGTTTTAAAGGCTAAGGCAGAAGTTATTTGTTTGGGTAAAAAAGGTGATAATGCAAAAAAATGTTGGGATGATATTTTAGATCCAACCAAATGTCTTGGTCGTCAAAACAAAATAGAAAACGTTGGCGCAATAATTGATTATATGAAGCAATATAATGGTTGTAGAGCTATTATTATGACGGGCGACTTAGTTCATACAGATAAGATGGGTAAAAATGATAGCTTGCTGGCGTTTGAGAAGTATTGGTTTAATCCTCTTGAAAAAGCGTGCTTTAGTAAAGATTGTAGTATATATCTTTGTGTTGGAAATCATGATGTGTATTTGGGTTCACCACGGTTTGGCGGTACAACTGCTGCAGTAGATTTTCTTTTAAAAAAGCATGGCAATTTGTTTTATTCTTTTGATATAGACGGTGTTCATTTTGTTTGTTGCGGTTTAGCTCCATATAATACATGGGTTGATGAAAAACGTAATATAAATTCGCTTGATTTTTTAAAGACTGATTTGGCTTTAGTAGCTGCTCAAGATTTATTAAAACAACCAGTGGCGCAATTGAAAAATAAAAATTTAAAACAGTATAAAACTCCTATTGTTATTTTTTTCCATTATCCACCTGTTGGTAAAATGAGTAACTGGTGGTTTAATAAAGAAAAAGATGCATTTTATAGGGTTATAGAAAATTTTAATGTGATAGGTTTGGTTGTTGGGCATGATCATGAAACTTTTTATGATACATGGCATAACATTCCAGTTATTTGTTGTGCGGGTGGAGAGTTTGCTGTGTGTAAATATCATCCTGCTTTGAATAATGGAGCTGGTGGTTTAGATGTTGAATTTAGGAACAGCAAGGGTGCTATATATAAATCAGATGCTAAAGAGGTTCGAATGAATTATAAAGAACTTGATCCTAATTCAAGTGAAATTTTATTAGAAGAAAATGAGGATGGTAAACTTCTGGCGCCTGAAGGTGCGGATAAAGATTATTTTAATTTGCTCAGAAGCAAGGGCATTTTAATAGGTTGAAAATAAAATAAAAAAGCCGGATAAAATATCCGGCTTTTTTATTGTTTTAAATTTACATGTGATATTTTAATTTAAATATTTATGTAGTAATTCTTGAAGTATTTTAGGATCACATTTTCCAGCAGTGGCTTCCATTGTTTTTCCAACAAAGAATCCAAATAATTTTGTTTTGCCTGATTTATATTCTTCAAGTTGTTTTGGATTTGAGGCGATGATTTGTTTTATGATTTTTTCTATTTCATTAACAGAAGTAATAGATTCAAGTCCTTTGTTTTTAACTATATCTGAAGGGACTTCTCCTGTTTTAATAAATTCATCAAATACTTCTTTTGCAACTCTAGAATTTATTTTTCCATCATCAAGAAGCTTTGTGAAATTTGCCATTAATTCTGGTGTGATTTTAGATTCTGCGAGTAGAATTTTTTCTTCTTTTAAAAAACCAATTAGATCTCGCAATATCCAATTTATTAATTGTTTGCTTGGATTAATTTTAAAACATGTTTCAAAAAAAGTAGAAATTTCTCGTTCATTTAAAAGTATATTTGCCTCATAATCAGAAAGACCAAAGTCTTTTTTTAGTTTTTCTTTTTTTTCTTGCGGAAGCTCTGGCATTGATTTTTGAATTTCTTTTATCCATGTTTCTTGAATTTCTAATATAGGCATATCTGGGTCGTTTAGATATCTGTAATCGGCTGCTTCGCCCTTAACGCGCATTACAAATGTTTTCTTTTCTTTTGAATCCCAAAGTCGTGTTTCTTGCAGAATTTTTTCACCAGATTCAATTGCTATAATTTGTCTTTCAATTTCATATTCTATTGCATCAGATATAAATTTGAATGAGTTAATATTTTTAAGTTCACACTTAGTACCTAATTTGAGGCTATCTTTTTTTCGAACGGATATATTTGTGTCACCTCTAAATGCACCTTCTTCCATATTGCCTGTGCATATCCCAAGGTGTTGAACAATGAGTCTTAGATTTTTTAAATATTCTCTTGCTTCATGCGCGCTTTCTATGTCTGGTTCTGTAACTATTTCTAGTAAAGGTGTTCCGGCTCTATTTAAATCTACAAAACTTTCTAGGCTTGCATCTGAATGTGTGTTTTTGCCCGCATCTTCTTCTATATGAATTCTATTTATTCGAACTTTTTTAGTTGTTCCATCTTCTTTTGTAATTTCAATGTAGCCGTTGTTGCATATGGGTTTTTTGCCTTGGGTAATTTGATAACCTTTTGGAAGATCTGGATAAAAATAATGCTTTCTATCAAATTCAGAAATTTTATTAATTGTGCAGTTTGTCGCTAGTCCTGCCATAATTGCCATATTAACAACTTCTTTATTTAAAACAGGAAGAACTCCTGGATACCCCGCACAAACCTGGCAGATAGTAGAATTAGGCTGAGGATTTATTGTGTTGGGGCATGAACAAAAAATTTTACTTTTGGTTGTTAATTGGACGTGAATTTCAATACCAATATCAGTTTTGTAATTTGGATATTTTTCTAAAATACTATTGCTGGACATTCCGATTCCTTTTGTTTTTCATAGGCTTTAAAGATTTAGCATACAGGTAAAATAAAATAGTACTGTATGGTATTAATATATTGTAATATTATTGGCTTAATTGAATAATAAAATGACTGTCGGATAAATTGTCTTGCTCAGCTAGAGTGATTTTATTATTAAATTTCTTTTCCAAATCAAGAATAGAATTGTATTCCTTGTTTGTTATATATTCAAAGGTTCGTTTTCCAAGAGAAATAGTTACTTCTTTATTTTTATATGTCCCCATTTGGGATTTTGCTTGTTCTAAGACTGTATAACTGATGTTTTGAATTGATTTTACAACGCCAAGGCCTTTGCATTTGTTACATGTTTCCATGAGTTGTTGTATTAGGGTCTTGCCAGAACGTTTTCTTGTCATTTGTACAAGTCCAAACTCGGAAATCTTTAGAACAACAGATTGGAACTTATCTCTTTCTTTAAGTGTTTTTTCAAGATGATTAAAAACTTTTTGTTTGTTCGAAGATGATCCCATATCAATAAAATCTATAACAATTAATCCGCCAATATTTCTTAATCTAAGTTGTCTAACGGTTTCTTCTGCCGCTTCTAGATTTGTTTTTAAAATAGTGTCTTCTTGATTTTTTTTGCCAATAAACTTGCCTGTATTTACATCTACAACAGTCATTGCTTCTGTTGATTCTATTATTAATGATCCGCCAGATTTTAAAGCCACTTTTTTATTTAGTGCTTGTTCGATTTGCTCATTAACACCAAAGTGATCGAATAATTGTGGTGGCTCTTCATAAAATTTGACCTTAAAGGCCTGCTCAGGGGCTATGTTTTTAACAAATTTGTATATTTTTGATAAATCGTCTTTATTGTTAACAATTATGCTTTCAACATCTTCATCCAGATTGTCTCGAACAACTTGGAATGAAATATCAATATCTTCATAAAGCATTTCGGCAGGCTTTGCGTTTTTGTACCTCTTTTCTATTGATCGCCATGTGCTTACTAAGAAGGCTATGTCTTTTGAAATATCTTTTTCAAGACGCCCTTCTGATGTTGTTCTAATAATTGCGCCCATGCCTTTTGGAAGTGCTGATTTTACAAGTTCTTTGAGTCTTGTGCGCTCATCTCTGTTGGCTATTTTTTTTGAAACGCCAATTTTTGGAATATTGGGCATTAAAACAATGAATCTACCTGGAAGAATAAAGCATGTTGTGAGTTTTGCGCCCTTTTCAAATATTGGTTCTTTACTTACTTGTACAAGAACTTCTTCACCTTCTTTGTATATTTTGCTTATATCCATTGGGTGGTGAATTACTTTTTTTTCTTCAACCTCATCTAAGGCATCTAGGCCTTCCATTTTTGTAAATCCTGAAATACGATCCACTTCAGAGATATGTAAAAAACCAGAACGTTCTTGTCCGATATCAACAAAAGCTGTTTGAATACCAGGAAGAACCTTTGAAATTGTTCCCTTAAAGAAAGATCTTTCCAGGTTAATAGAATTGTGGGATTTAAAATATATATTTTGTAGGAGGTCGTCCCGCAAGATGGCTATTTTTGTTTGCCATGTATTTTGACTTATTAAAATTTTTTTCATATCGTTCCCGTAAAAATTTTTTGAAGGGTTAAAACCCTTTACTCTCCCTTAAAAAATTTATCTTTCTTAACTTAATATATAAAATAATGCGCAATCTGAGTAGAAAAACCTTTAAAAATGTGGTAACTTCCGTTTCTGTAAGTAATAATAGAAATTTTTTATTACAAAAAACCTTAAGGAGTTTTATGAAGAAATTGGTTGTATTATCATTAGCAATGTTGCTATGTCTCCCTGGTTGCTGGGGTAAGAAAAAACAGTCTTCGCCTAAAGCTGGCAAATCAGCAAAAGTTGAAAAAAAAGACAAGATGAAGCAAAAGAAAGTTCTTACAAATAATGAAAAAGTAAAAAGCTTTTTTGACGAAGATATAGATGCTTTTGTTTTGGAAGAAGATGCTGATTCAAAAGCACTTAATTCAGGTGGCGCAGCCTTTGATGTAGCTTCATTGGAAAAATCAAATGATAAGCTTTCTGTAGAAGATAATTTAGTTGATGTTGAAAGATCAGATTCTTTTAAGACAGTTTATTTTGACTTTGATCAATATGGGGTAAAAGAAGATCAAGCCGATGTTGTTAATAAAAATATAGAAGCGGCTAAAGAAATTGTAAAAAAAGGTGGCTCATTGGTAATTGAAGCACACGCTTGCAATTCTGCTGGATCTTCTGTTTATAACTATGCATTATCTGAAAAACGAGCAAGTGCAATAGCTAATGAACTTATAGAAGCTGGAATACCAAAGTCTAATATTAAAGTTGTTGGACGTGGTAAGGATATGCCAGTAATTATTGATGGCAAACCGCTTGTTTCTAAGGATCGCAAAGCTCAATGGAGAAATCGTCGCGGCGAATTCTTTACATTGTCTGTGTAATTTAAAAAATAAGTATAAATTTAATTAAAAAACGAGCCGGAAATTCTTTCGGCTCGTTTTTTGTTGTTTAATAAGTTAATAGTTTTAAGTTTTATCTATTTAAATTAATAAATGGTGTTGCTCCACCAGAGACTTGTGGTAATTTGCCATCCCACTTGTTGATTGCTTTCAATTGAGCTTCTATGTTTTGAAGTTCAATTAATTCTTTTGTTGCGGATTCTTTTTTTATTTTCATGGCATAAGCTTCAGCTTCAGCTCTGGCTCTTGTTTGAATGGCTTCTTCTTTTACCTTTTCAGTTAAGTTTTTAGCCATCTTTGCGCTTTGTTCTGCAATTTGTTTATCTTCAACTGCTTTTATAAAATCAGGAGAAAAATCTGAGTGAACAAAGTTAAAATCAATTAAGCGTATATTGTGGACTCCAAGTCTGTCTCTTAATTCAAGACTTACTTTTTCTTTTGCTTCATGTCTGAATTGAATTAAATCTTCTGCTGTATATTTAGCCACAACAGCTTTAATGCTTTCTTGCGCAAATGGATCAATTATCACCTTTTCAAAGTCTGTACCAACAGCTTCGTAAAGTTTTAATGCATTTTCAATTTGATAATTTATTGCTACACCGATAGAAACAGATTGTAGGTCTTTAGAGAGTGCAGTTGTTTCAATTACGGATTTACATATTCGATTATTTATGAAAATTACTTTATCAAGAAAAGGGACCTTTAAGTATCCACCGGCTGCATTTTGCATATTTACAATTTTACCAAGGCGCAATTGTAAAGCAGAGTATCCTGGTTGTACAATATAAAAAGATTGAAAGAGAAGAGCGCCTGCTGCTATTAAAAATATAAAAAAAGTTAGCAATATTGATGTTATGCGTTCATAATTCATGATATTCCTTTGTTTGTATGAAGGGGTTATTATTTTCCAACGCAAAATTGCTTGAAAATTTTATTCATTGATTCTTCAGATACGGTTTTACCTGTTATTTCGGCAAGGCTTTCTAAAGATTTTTTTAGTTGATATGAAACAAGCTCATATTCAACACTTTTGGTTTTTAACATTGATTGAATTTCGGTTATATTTTTTTCCAAATCTTCAATCAATTCGATTTGTCTTTCATTGAGTAAAAATGGTGAATCTGCTGTAGTAAGCAAGTTGACTATTTTATTATCAATGTGTTTTTTTAAATGTTCTATGCTGTTTGAATCCTTTATTGATGTTTTGATATCAACATGAAGTTCCGCATTGTCTTTTAGGTCTATTTTATGAAAAACAGTTGTTATTTTTGATGGGTATTTTGTTAAAAGCTCATTAAATAAAGATTTTTCTTGGTCAGAAGGTTCTTTTGAGGCATCAGTTATTAATAATATAATATCAGCTAGAGCGGCTTGCTGAATAGATTTTTCTATTCCTTTTTGTTCTACAATATCTGTTGTTTCTCGTATTCCAGCTGTATCCACTAGCGTTAAAAAAGATCCGTTTTTATAGAGACTTGATTCAACGGTATCTCGAGTTGTGCCGGCAATATCTGTGACTATTGCTTTATCTTGACCAATAAGCGCATTGAATAAAGATGATTTGCCTGCGTTTACACCGCCAACCAGAGCAATTTTTACACCTTGTTTAATTAGCTGTCTTTTTTCAAAATTCTGTTTAATGCGTGCGATTTTGTTTTGAATTGTATTTAAAATTTCTTTTATCTGTGGTGCAAATGCAATGTCTTCTTCTTCTAGAAATTCAAAGCTTGCATCAGAATGTGCCAGCGCCAAAATAATATCTTCTTCTATTTCACAAATAAACTTAGAAAGGCTTCCTTCTGTTTGAGAGAGCGATTTTTTTAAAGCTTGTTGTGTTTGAGCATGAATTAATTCGTTTATGCTTTCGGCTTGAATAAGATCGAGTTTATCATTTAAAAAAGCTTGTTTTGCAAATTCACCTGGTTGGGCTATTCTTGCGCCATTTTGAATTGCTAAATTTATTATTTCTTCAATTATAAATGGATTATTATGGCAGGTTATTTCTACCGTGTCTTCACCGGTGAAGGTTTTAGGAGCCTTCATTAGTAAAAACATCACTTGATCTATTTTTTTTCCATTAGAGCCTGTTATCCATCCAAAGTGAATAGTGTGACTTTCAAGTTCAGAAAGTTTTTTTCCTGACGCGAGTTTGGAAATAGAATCTGTTATGGTGACGGCCTTGTTGCCAGAGATTCTTATTAATGCTATGGCGCCAGAACCTTTAGGTGTGCATTGAGCTATTATTGTGTTGTTGATCATGTTATTTCGTTTTTATATTAATTTTGAGTTTGACTTCCATTAGAAGTGATCACAGCCTTATAGCCTCTTAATTCTCTTTTGAATTTGTGTCTTAGGCTTAGCATTAAAAGATATGCAAAACTGCTGAACAATTGTTTTTCTTTATCTTTGCTTTCAAGTACAGGTTCCAAAAATGTAAACTTGATATGAAACTTATCAACCTTAGTTTTAAATTTGAATGCTTCAAGATTAGCAGCTTCTAAAGAAGTTTGTAGCCATGTTTGAGCTGTTGTCACCATTTCATCAGACCATACCTGTTTTTTTATTGGTTCAGGTGTGGTTTGAGGTTGTTCGTCTTCAATCTGTTTTTGAGGAGCTATTGGTTGAACAAGAGTTTGCTTTATAGGTTCAGGTTGTTTTGGTTGCTCTGTGCTTTTCAATGGCTCATGTTTTTTTTGAGGTTCTGTGTGACGTGTATTCTCAGCTTGTTTTTGAGGTCTTGCTTGTCTTACAGGATCAGGCTGAACATTGTTTTTTTTAATAATAGGTTTGACAGCTTCTTGAATTTCTTTGTTTTCCATTGGTTGGTTGTATTGTTTTTTTTGGTAAGGCTTGCCTTGGCCGTATTGCCTAGACCCTCTTGGCTCCAGCTCTTCGTCTTCCACTTCGTTGAAAAGGATGGCTATTTTTGCAGGTTTGCTTGAAAAACCTAAAAAGCCTCTTTCCTCTTTTTCAAAAACTCTAACTGTAAATTCTTCGGGCTTTCCTGCTTTTTCCCAGCCTTTTTCTATGGCCTTAAAAAGTGTTGACCCTTCTTCAATTATTGATTTCATAATGCCTCCCTGGGCGAAGTTTAGTAAAATTTTTATATTTTGGATTTAATTTTATACAAAAAGTATAACAAAAATAATGTTTTTTTAAAATTAGACAAAAAAATGGAGCGAGAAACGGGACTTGAACCCGCGACCTTTGCCTTGGCAAGGCAACGCTCTACCAACTGAGCTATTCTCGCATACCTATAAATTTCAAAAAGGAAACATTGAAAAAGTATCATATGGCGATAAATTGTCAACACAAACTTGCATTTGTGTTGGCGGAGGCGGCTATTGTGGGAGTAATCGTTCGTTAAATAGGATCTTTTTTGTGGTACATATATTTTACGTATTTTGGAATTTAGAGTGTGTTAAAAGTATTAAAATGCTTGTCGAAAAATAAACAAATTCGCTATATTTAACGTTCAAAAGTTTAAAATTTGGTGATTTAAGGAGTATCGGGATGATTAATTATGTTAATGGAGTCGTAGTAGCTGTTGCTGATACATCTGTAATAATAGAAGTTGGCGGGTTTGGTTTGTCTTTTCAGGTCCCCAATTCAGGTTTGTTTGAAGTTGGTAAGCAGCAAAAATTATTTACTTATATGCACTGGAGTTCTGATAATGGTCCATCTATTTTTGGATTTCAGGCTGAATTTGAACGGGCTGTGTTTTTGTTAATAATAGATTGTCAGGGAATTGGTCCTAAAATGGGGATTAATATTTTGAGTCAGATAAGTGCTCAAGAGTTTGTATTAGCTGTTCAAGCGGAGGATGAAAAGCGACTTAGCTCATTAAATGGCATTGGTACAAAAAAGGCTGAGCAAATAGTTGTCAGCCTTCGTAGAAAAGTTTCTAAAATTAGTTCTGGTGATATCCCTCAAGCAGTTGCAGAAAATATGGGAATCTGGAACAGCGTCTCCGACACCCTGGACTCTTTAAGTTACTCTAAAACAGAGGTTGCTTCCGCCATGAGATTTATTCGTGAAAAGTATGCTGGCTCGGGTTGTTCTTTTGATCAACTATTGCGCTATTCGCTTTCATTTTTAAGCAAATAGGTTTGTGCTCTTCAAATCCAAGTTCAACAATTTTATCTATGAATTCCATTGGTGTTATTCCTATTTCAGCTGCTTGGTGAAATAGGCATGTTGCGGGTGTCATACCAGGTAGAGTATTTGCTTCAATAAAAATAAGGCGTTCTTTTTTTGTAACACTTTCTTTTGCAGATTGATAAAAACAATCAATTCTGGAATAACCCTTGCAACCAAGATCCGTATATATTTTTTCAATTTCTTGTTGAACAAATTTAATTGCTTCTTTTGGTAGTAATGCTGGAGTTTGGTTTTCACCTGCGCCTGGAAGAAATTTTTCTTCAATTGATAGAATGCCTTTGGTTGCTACAGCTTGGCTTGGAGGTAATGCTGTGGCCTTTGTGTTTCCTATGCAGCCAACTGTTAATTCCATACCTGTGATCATTTCCTCTATTAAAGCATGTTTACGTAATGTGAAAAAGTTTTTTACTTCGTTAATTATTTCACTTTGATTGTTTATTTTTTGTACGCCAACACTGCAACCATCATCATGAGGCTTTAAAATTACAGGAAAACTGAATAGGTTAGAAATTTGTTTTTCTATTTCTTTGCTATTTTTTTCAAAATCTTCTTTGGAAATTAATATTGAGTTTGGAACACTATGTCCGAGTGATCTTAAAAATTCGTTTGTTTTGAATTTGTCCATACACATGCTGCTTGTAAGAACAGAAGATCCATTATATGGAAGATCTAACATTTCAAGTGTCCCTTGTATACAGCCGTTTTCTCCTTCACCACCATGAAGCCCTAGAAATACAAATTCAACAATTTTAGGAAGATCATTCCATAAAACTTTTTGTTCTGGCGTTAAGCTGAGTTCAATTTCTTTAGTCGAATTTTTTACGAGTTGTTTATTGTTGATTTTAAACAATTCGAGGTTTTGGTTTAAAAAAAGAGGAATAACTTCATATTTGTGTGGAGAGAGTTTGTAAACAACATTTCGACCTGAGTCTAAGGATACTTCTTTTTCGTTTGTTCTGCCGCCCAGTATTACCGCAATTTTGAGCCTTTTTTTATTTGTGGATTTGTTTTTTGTTGGGACAATTTCCATTTGATCTATTTCCGTTTCAATTAAATGGTTGATCAAATCTGTGTGACTTAAATTTTGTTCAGCAGCTTGATTGAATAAGAAGCTTGAAGGAGACATTCCGGTAAGGGTATTTGGATCTATAATTATCACCCTGCCTTCTTTATCTAAAATTCCATCAATTCTAGCTGTGTTACTCATTTCTAGGGCTTTTACAACTTTTAAGCAGGTGTTTTCTATGAGTTTTAGATTTTCTGAGGTTGTTCTTGCGGGTGTAAATTTAGTTGCTCTTCCCGGCATATATTTTTGTTCATAATCAAAAAAATCACTATTTGCTTCTTTGACAACTTCTGTAACAGACATAGGAATTATTTTTTTTGTTTTTTTATCTGTTATCAAAATACATGTGAATTCCATACCACCTATTTTTTCTTCCACAATTACATCTTGTTTTTTTTCTGGGTAGGCATTCATGGCAAATTCTAAATGTTTTTTTAAATTTTTAAATTCTTTTAAGACTGAAATACCAATACTGGAGCCTTCTTTGTGGGGTTTTATAATTAATGGAAGGTTTAATTTTTGTTTGATGATTTTTTCTTCCAATGTTTTTTGATTTAAAGATTCAATTTCTTGTGGGGTAAAACTTATTCCCTTAGGTGTTTCAACTCCATGAATTTGTAAAATTTCTTTTTGCTTTATTTTGTCCATTGTTATGGCGCTAGAATAAACTTTTGAGCCAAGATAAGGGATTTGTAAAACTTCTAAAAAACCCTGTAGTGTTCCATCTTCTGCGAATCTTCCATGTGTTGCTATGTACATAAAATCTATTAAATTTTTTAGATCATCCCATTTAATTTGGGTTGCTTCAGCTGCCAAACGATATTCAAAATCTTTTATTTTTCCTCTGTATAAAAATTTCCATGGCAGTATGTACAGTTCATTTTTTTGTGTTTGGAAAAGAGGAATTACATTGAATTTATATGTGTCTAAATGGTCTGAAATAGTTCTACCAGAATTGAATGAAACCTCTTTTTCTTCAGACCTTCCACCCATTAAAACGCCTATGTTTTTTTTACTCATTTTTTACCCCAGAACAATTTGAGTTTGATTAGACTTTAGCTTAAAGGTTCCTTTTTTTTTGTGAAGTTCTTTTTTGAAATAAGACAAGTACTTGCTTTTTCCTAAAAAATGAAGCAAGCTTCACTTTCTGTTTTTTTATATTTAGTTAATTAGATAAAGGTTTTTATGTTAAAAAAATTGTTCTTTTCGGTTTTGTTTGGTTTGAATTTTATGTCTTACTGTGGAATTAATATTTGTGTTAGTCATTCCGAATTTAGTGAATTAGAAAAGAAGTATTCTAAATGTTTAAATTCTGATTTTGTTAAGATTAGGCGAGGAGAAACACTAACTGGAGAAATACATTATGTTATCTCTCTACCATCTTTAGATAAGGATGAAGAGCTTTTGTTTGGCGATTTTGCTGAACTTCAAAACAGTGATTATCAAAATCTTTTGATGGAATATTATTTTCAAGTAATTTTTAGGATTTTAGAAAAGAAATTGAATCCATGTATAGTAAAATTTTGTGATTTTTTGACTATACGTTGGAATTTTTTAGATGTTGCAGATTGTGATTCTTTTATGGAAAGTTTTTATGCTGTGGCCGTAGATTTTAGAGAAATTTTTAATATTTTAGAGGCGCTTGGTAGATTTGATTTAAAAAATGATTTGTTGAATCTAAAGGGTGAATTTCATTATGCCGGAAATTTATGTTTGCATTTAAAAAAGGATCTTGAAGAATTGCAGCAAATTAAGTTGCGAATTAATGATAAAAGGTATGACTTTTTGATTGCAAAATTGAAAGAAGATATGAAAAAGAAACTTGTTGACTTAAATAAGAGTACCAATTGTATAATAGCGCTAATTAATAATTAAGATTTTAAAAAAAGGAATAAATAAAGTGAAGCAATATTCTTTGGCCTGGTTAGATCTTGAAATGACAGGTCTTGATTCTCAAAAAAATCATATCTTAGAAATAGCTGTTATTGTTACAGATAATGATTTAAATATTATGGTAGAAGGTCCGGCAATTGCTATAAATCAACTTCCAGAAGTTTTAGAAAATATGGATCCTTGGTCTGCAGCTTTTCATCAAGAATCAGGTTTGCTTGATGCTGTTCGTGATTCTTCTGTGATGTTGCATGAAGCTGAAGAGCGAGTTTTAAATTTTTTAAAAGAACATTGCGATCCAGATCGCACTTTGCTTTGTGGAAATTCTGTTTGGCAAGATAAAGCCTTTTTAAAAAAATGGATGCCAAATTTAGCCAATTTTCTTTATTACAGAATAATTGATGTAACAACTGTAAAAGAGCTTGTTCGCAGATGGTATTCAGAAAACCCTGCAGCATTTTATGAAAAACAAGAAGTTCATAGATCATTGGATGATATTCGTGAATCTATTAATGAGTTAAAACATTATCGAAAACATTTTTTTGTGAAATAAACTTTTAGAGTTTATATGCAAATTATAAGCGCTGATTTTAATATTTAAAAGGACTTGATCCTTCGGTACAAATTCTTACTACGTTTGGATTAACTCAGGATGAGATCCTTCGACTAGCTCAGGATGACATCCGTCTTTATTTTTATTTTTTACTCAATATTTAAAAGTTGAAAATCTAAATTAACAACAGTTTCATATTTTAATCCTACAGAGGCTGTAACAACTCAATAAAATATAAATTAATAAGGATGGATGTCATCCTGAGCTAGTCGAAGGATCGAGTCCTTTTTTTACTGTTTGATTTGGAAATCTTTTTGGTGTTATCCTAACCGTTTTTATTAAAAAATCTCAATATTAAGCTTACTTTTAAGCTACCCCTTCTTATACTAAGTCAATTTAATTTGATAAAAAGTTCAACTCTATAACCTTTCTGCCGCCCTCTTTATTTTGAATTACGATTTAGAGTTATGCTGATTTGTTTTTTATTGTTTAAGTCAATTCAAAACATAGTAAATAATCTTATTTGCAAAGCCCCCTTGCGCAATGAGGGCCTTACTTTTATTTATTTGATTAAAAATTATAGGTTTTTTTAATCAATTCTTCTGGCATGCCAGCTTCTCGAGCGGCTTCTGCTATTTCTTTGTACATTTCTAAAAGCTCGGGTGCATGCTTTAACAATAGGTCTTTGCTTGCTTTTTCAAAACCCTCTGAGGTTTTATCATCAGCATGTTGCTCAGCTATGGCATCCAACTCACTTAGGTACTCCGGTTTTTGAAGAGTCTGAAAGGCCTTCATATATTTAGGGGTAATTTTTGTGCTTAATTCAAGAAGTATTGGATACATGTCACCGCCTGGTTGCCATCTTAAATACTCACTGTTTCCAGCGAACTCTTTTTCTCTTTCTTTCATTATTTGCATGGATTTTTCAAGTCCGGTCATATTTATTTTTTGACCTTCTTTTGGTTCTTGCGGAGTAATAATTAGAGAGTTGCCTTCAATTTTTAGTTTAACGACCGATCCTTCTGTCATTTCTAGCAATTCCATTATTGCCTTGTCGATCAATAGCGCGTTGCTATTGCCATATTTGGTTAGTTTTTTTAGCATTTTTATGCCCCTTGTGTTTTGGTGTTTTTAAACATTAACTATTGCCAAGTATGTACAATGTTGTAACAGTGTCAATACAAGAGTTACATAAATGTTAAAAAAAAGGGGCTGATCTGCAGAAATATCTATTTGATGGGTAAAAAACGATTTTTACATAGGTTTGAATTGGGTAATTTTGGGCTTAAATTGACTTCGGGCTTTGAACAATAAAGTGTTTAATGAGTTTAAAATTAAAAATGTTGTTTGTTTTAGAAACTCAGTCAAAGAGTAGTTTTTCTAAATTTATTTCGCTGTATTTGTTGATTGGTAAACGAGCTTCTTCCACATCCTTGGGATTTTTGCCTGTGTTGATACCTATGCTGAACATGCCCGCTCGGTTAATTGCTTTAATCCCACTGGGTGAATCATCTATGGCAAGGCATTTGTTAGGTTCTATGTTTAATTGTTTGGCTGCATAAAGGTATATATCTGGGTTTGGTTTCCACTTATTGTTAACATTTTCCCGACTATAAATATGTTTTCCAAATAATTTTTTGAGATTTAGGTCTTTACTAACTATATCTATGAATTTTGTATCACTATCTGATGCTATGGCGACTTTTAAGTGGTATTTTTTTGTTTTATTAAAGAATTTTTTAAATCCTATAATAAATTTTAAAGAACTATCATAATTGTTTTTTGCGATTTCTGTTCTTTCTTGAACGACTTGGTTTGGTGTTATATTTTTTAGATTAAATTTTTTTATTAAATCCGATGCTATTTCGGGAACTGTTTTGCCGTTATTATTTTTAGATAAGGCTTCTTCTTCTTTTTTGGTTATTGTTATCCCCCTTCTTTTTAAAAATATTGTTAATGTTTTTTGCCAGATGGGCTTGGTGTTAGCTATTGTTCCATCCATATCAAAAATGATAGCTTCATATTTTGGAGTTTTGGGATGAGTTTTTGTATCAATCAGTTGGGCTGAAAAAATGATTATTAATGAAAGAACAATATTTTTAAAATTTGTCATCTTAGCTCCTTATTTAATTGGATATTTATATAAGTAAGCTTAAGTAAATATTTTAAAATTTTGCAACAGTTCTGTTAATAATATATCGATTGTTTATTTGTTTTGCTCATAAATTAAGTCTTCTAAGTTAATTTCTTCATACTTATTAACAGGAAGGCGAGCATTGACGACATCGGATTGGATGCCACTGCTATTAAATCCGATGCTAAACATGCCAGCATCATTACATGCCTTTATTCCACAGGGTGCATCATCGATTGCTATGCATCTTGAAGGATCAACATTAATTTGGCTGGCGGCATAAAGAAAGATTGCTGGACAGGGTTTCCATTGATTTGCAACATTGTGTCGTCCATAGATGTATTCACCAAAAAATGTACGTATATTAATAGATTTATTAACTATATTGATAAATTTTTCATCAGCATCGGTTGCGATTGCTACTTTTAAATTAAGTTTTTTTACCTTTTCAAAAAATTCTTTAAATCCATCAATATATGAAAGACCTGTTTTATAAAGTTCTTCAGCAATATCGCCACGCTCTATTACAATTTGTTCAGCTGTAATATTTTTGAGATCATAATCTTTTATTAATGCTTTAGCTTTTTCTATAGCGCTTAGATCTCTTGATTTTGCATAGGTAAATTTTTCTTGTTCCTCTGTTATCTTAATGCCCTGTTTTAATAATAGAATAGAGATCGTTTTCCGCCAAATAGTTTCGGTATCGACTATTGTTCCATCCATATCAAAGATTATAGCATCATATTTTTTGGTTTTATTGGTTAAATCTGAACCAAATACGTGTGTTGAAAAAATTATTGCTAATGAAATACAAATATTTTTACAATATATCATGATTTGGCTCCTTTAATTTTTTATAATTTTAATCTTGGGCATGGTAGCATTTTTTTAGATTATGTAAAAGGATCAAAAGTTTTTATAAAACGTATAATTATTTTTTGAGGGAAATTTAATGAGTTGTTTTAAAGTTAAAAAAGTATGTTTTTTTATACTTTTTTCAAATCAATTTTTTGCAAATATAACAGATCCGATGCAATTTAAGGGCTTGGGAAATATTTTTAAGGAAAGTTTTTTTGAATATACACCAATTCAAGGCGGTGTTTATTCGTATAATGATTATTTTAAAAATATTTATAAATATGGAGACCCGGAGTCTAATTTAACCAAATTAGTTTATGAGATGTTTTATATATTGGGTAATGAGGAAGATTTAAAAGAAACGCATCATCCTTTAAAGCCAGCGACTTATTTTACACCAGAATTTATAGGTGAATTTTTAGCGGCTATTAAAAATTATCAAAATAAAGTTGAAGAAAAAATGTGGGCATCTGATAGTAAGTTAGGTGTTTTAAAAAAAGATCTAAAAAAAATATTTTTTAGACAGATAAAGCAGTCATCAACAATAGCATTACAACTAATAGAAGATAGAATCGATGCCTTAAAGGTAAAAAAAGGAGTTGATATTCAAAGTGAAATGAAGACTTTGGAAAATGCTAAAAAATCTATAGAAGACGGGAAGATAGAAAATACTTTTTTAGGTCGAGATACTGATAAAATTATTAAATTAATTTTAGATGTTTTTAAAGATCAGGAATCTGAATGTTTACCTAAATATTCTTTGCAATATATGTTTTTAACTTTTTTATGGCATAAAGTTCAGGATAAAAAATCTATTTTATTATACTTAAATTCATTTCATAAAACGCTAATTCCTAATGAGCTTAAACAAGAATTATTCTCAGATAATTGGTTGAATTTTTATGAAGATGGAGTTTTACAACAGCAGTGGATTGATGAAAAATATAATGAAGAACAAATAAGAGATTTTAGGAGAAAGCGAGATTTTAATTTTTTTGAAAAACAGTCGTTAAGCTCTATAGAAATGGATCTTGCACAGGGAGTTTATGAAAAACGTTTTAAATCTGATTATCCTTCAGAAATTTTATATCTTTATCAAGTTAAATATCGGGACCAAACATTTTCTGATTGTGGTGAAACGTCGTTAAGAAATTTTTTAAATTTGATTTTTTATTTACCTGAAACAAAATCTTTTAATTTGGAATTAGTTAAAAAAGTCGCGTCTAAAAATGAATATGGAAAAAGATTAATCGCTTTTTATGAAGAACATCCAGATATTTCTGATTTTGATAAAATACATAATGAATGGGCGGAAGTTGTTTCAGGTATTCCTGGCCAAGAGTATAAGCGATCAATAGGATGCGAAATACCTGCATATAATGCACAAAGAGCTTTTTATAATATGAATTCTGTTATTAAAAGTTTAACTGGATCTGATGGTATCATCCAGTTTCTTGCAAAGGTTGCTAGTTTTGGTGTGCCTATATCATATGAATTGGATAAATCAGAATTAAATTTAGATAATGCATTCGCAAATATAAAAATAAAATTAAAAATTAGAGAGACTGCTTTTACTTGGGTATTTAAACAATGGCATTTTAAGATTGATTTTCCAAAATCTAGTATAAATAGTGTTTTTAACTTAAATAGTGATGAATTAAAAAAATATCCTTGGCCGGAGCGTTCGTATTTAATCAATCAAGTTAATGATTTAGATAATTTGACCAAGTGTGAAGTCTTGCAAGCTATTTTTGTCGGAGATTTTTCGATATCTCATGCCATTGTTGTTTTATCTCGGTCTACAGGTTTTGAAGAGATTATTAAGTATTTATATAAAAAAGCCGGTGAAAAGGCTGACATAAAAAAAGATCTTATTGAGGATTTGGTTAATTATAATATAGCATTGGATTATTTAAAGGATGATTGTATAAATTATTTGGATAATTTACCGCTTGATCAAAAATGGTTATTTGCGAACTTTTTTTTAGAAATTAATCCAGGTAAATCTTATTTTGAAGATTGGTTTGCTAATTTTTTAGAAAGATTTGATTTGGAGCACAATTTAGAGGCAGCAGAAAATCAAGATTTTATAAAACAACAATTTCCTGCTTTTTTAAAAGCTCTTGTTTTAAGTAAATTAACCAACGGTTCTTTAGTTGATGTAGCTTTAAAAAAATTAAATAATTTAAAAAATAACCGTGAATTTAAAAATTTGTATTTAAATCCATTAAAAGAAATTTTAATTAACCAAGGTATTAATTCAGGGCCATTTTATGATTGGATTATGTCTAATTCAAAGGATTTGGAGTAAAGAATATTTGACTTTTAAGCTTGATGTTTTGTGCAAATTGAACAAGTAAAAAGATCTCTTGAATGTCTTTAGATTTAATATAAATTTTTCTTGAATACGAGTTGTTTAATTTATAAATAGGCGGCTTGGCAGGACCTAAAATAAAAATATCTAGTTTTTTTTCTTGACAGATAGAGCGTAACTTGGTTGCAACTTGTTGAGCATCATATTCTAATATTTTTTCATTGGTGCTTTTTAATTCAAGTTCTGCAAGTCTAATGAATGGTGGGTAAGAAACCATTTTTCTTTTTTCTAGTTCCAACTCATAAAAATTTAAATAATGTTGTTCATTTAAATGGTTGAAAATTGAATGTTCAGACATAACTTGTGCAATCACAGTACTTTCTTGACTTTGTCTTCCAGCTCTTCCTGCAACTTGAATTAATTGTTGAAGGCAGGTTTCTGCTGCATTGTAAATTGGAAAATGTAAATTTAGATCTGACCATAATATTCCAACTAAAGTAACTTTAGGGAAGTGAAAGCCTTTTGTAATTGATTGGGTTCCTACAAGTATATTTATTTCGCCGGATTTAAAATCTTCTAATGTTTTTTTCCAAAGAGCTTTTTTAGTTGTTGTGTCCATGTCGGCGCGCGCTATTTTTGCTTGGGGAAAAAGTTTTTCTAAAATTGTTACAACTTGTTGTGTGCCAATACCTTTTTTAATTAAGTCTTGCTCTTTTGCGGGGCATTTTGGACATTTGTTTTCAAATATTTTTTGATGTTCGCAATAATGACAATTAAGGTTATTGTCATTATGTAAAGTTAGACTTACAGAGCAGTTTGGACATTCAAAAATAAATCCACAGAGTTTGCATTGAACAAAAAAACTAAATCCTCTTCTGTTTAAAAAAATTATTACTTGTTCTTTTTTTTGTAATTTAATTTTAATTTCATTTTCAAGTTCTTGAGATATCCAAAAATTTCTACGTTGTTTTTTATCTTTTAGATTTATAATTTTTATATTTGGAAAACTTCCACCAAAACGTTTGTGAAGTTTAAACAATTTCCACCCTCTTTCGGCCGTATTATAGAGAGAGGTTATTGAAGGAGTCGCAGATCCTAAAATAATTGGAATTTTGTTTTCTTGTGCCTTGAGTAAAGCGACTTCTTTTGAATTTAATTTTGGATGTTTTTTTTCTTGAAAGCCTGCTTCGTGTTCTTCATCAACGATAATTAATCCTAAGTTGGCAATAGGCAAAAGTGTTGGGAGATGAACGCCGATTATTAAAATAGGTTTTTCTTTAAGTAAGTTTTGCCACAATATTTGTTTTTGTTTAATTGTTGTAGATGAGTGAAATCCAAATATTTCTACATTACTTGGAAGTTGCTCTCTTAAGATGTTTTCAAAGTTTGTAGCAAGAGTGACTTCTGGAAGTAAAAGAATTGCAGATTTATTTTGTTCAATAGCTGTTAAAATTAATCTTTTATAAATTTCAGTTTTACCAGAACCAGTTACGCCGTGAACTAAAGTTGGCAAATATTTTGGTTTTTTAATAAATGGAACAACAAAATCAACAACATCTTGCTGTTCTTGTGTGAGTTGTACAACGGAAGTTTTTTGTAAATTATTTTGACTTAATGCAGCATGTTGGATTACATCAATTTCTTTTGCCTCTTTTTGAATCATAAATTGACGAATGCGTTTTATAAAATGTAATTCTTCAATCTGGTAATAGACAGAAAGTTTTTTGATTAATGAATCATAATTTGCATCATGTGGAAAGTTTTCAATTTCTATTGCATTGCGGATCTTAAATGTTTTTTCATTGGGATGTGAGTCAAATTTGTTTGTTACAATTGCAGGAAGTACCATCTGTTTGAGTGGAACTTTTACGATTTTACCTTCAATATCATTTGTATCCCAGTCTTCTGGCACTTTGTAAATTAATTTTTCGGAAAATCCCTTGAGTAATTTGACTTCTATAAGCATTGAATTATTGGATCCATTTTTGTACAAAAATATTTTAAGATGCGTTTAGTTTAGCATAAAATTTAATTTGAATCTAAAGAGATCTTGGAAAACAAGAGTCTCAATAAAACCAGAGACTCTTGTTTATTTGTTAAAGGTTTATTCAAAAAAACTTGTAGTAATAAAGTACGGTAACCCCATAAATTGACGATTTCCGGCTCGAAGTGTGAATGTTTTTTTTGTTGCATTGCGTTGTTTGGTTTCTATCCAGCCAAGACCTTGTTCTGCGCTTTTAGCCATTTTTATAAAATATGGTTTTCCAGTTTGATCAACTGCGTCAAAGTATTTTTTCCATATGTGTTGGTAATTGTTTGAGGCAAGGCAGTTTCCATTTATATCATAGATTCTTGTATCTAAATCACCACGTAAAAATTTTGAATTTCCAGATACTAGTTTATTAAATACTTTTTCTTCGCCTTCCTGTTCTATTTCATCATAAATTGAGTTGGCTGTTAATATAGCGAATTCATATTGAGATATTGGATAAAAACTTGAGCCTATCAAGGCTTTTTCAGGTCCAATGTTTATAGGTTCTATATAAGCAGATGTGTTTCCATTGTTCCATTGATAGTCAATCCATCCTCCACCTCTTTGTGCTTTATCAATTAGAAGTTCAATAGGTTTAACACCATCTTGATTTTCTATACTTAATACATTTTGACCTATCCATGAAGGTTTTTCTCCATTGGCGAGACAATTGCCTTTCAGATCATATACAAATAAGAATATGTCACCATAAACATAGTTTCCCAGTCTATTTTGAAATTCTTTAACGGCGTGAGATACCCCATTGAATTTAAGGAAACTAAAGCCTCTTTTAACATATTCTTCGACTTTTTCTCTGTTTGTGTTTGGATAATATCCAACTCCAAGAATGTACTTTTTATTGGAGATCTGATCTGTTACTTTTGTTATATAACTTTTTTTAGGGGCACCATACCAAATATAATCGGACCAGGCATAATCTACAAGTTTAACTTTTTCTATGAAATCTCGAATAAAATATTTACCATCAGGATCTTGAAGGTCATATAGATTTTGACCTATAAGTCCGGGGTCATTTCCATGAGCAAGGCAATTGCCTTCTAAGTCGAACGCAAAAACGTATAAGTCTCCAGAGATAAATTCTCCTACTGGATAGCTAAATGCTGCAAAGGATTCTTCGGTCGTGTTTTTGTAAAAATAATTTACTGCATTATCAACCATATTAACGGCAGCAGACCATTTGGTGTATGGGTAAAAGCCAGAGCCAATGACGTATGGAGTATTTTCTTTTTCAATCTTTTTTACAAATGTAAATTTAGTTGTGCCCTGCCATGCATAAGAAACCCATCCACTGTCTTGTGAGGCTTGATTTAAAATAGCTTCTATATATTTTTTACCAAATTTATCTTGGGCATTAAATATATTGCTCCAAATATTTTGAGGGTTTATGTATTGTTGAATTATGTTTCCTTCAAAATCAAGTATAAAAACAGCTTCTTTTCCATAAATTAATTCAGGATTGCCGATCATTGATATTGCTTTTTCAAATGAATTGTTTTCTAGAATTGTATATGCATTATCAACTTGCTTTTCAATTCGTTGGCTTGAAGTTTCAAAAGGATTTTTTGGGGAAGCTTTGTTTGATGATGTTGCTTTCGCATTCAGGTTGACTATTATTAGTAATATTAAAAAAATTAGTTTATTCATTTATGCTCCAATTATTTATAGAAGACTGTGCCAATTATGAACGGAAAGTCTAGGTCTAGATCATATTTAATTTTTTTTGTTGATGGTTGGATTAATTTAACAAATGCTCTTTGTGGTGAATTATTTATGGAGTAGTCTGTCCAGCCATAACCCGAGGTAGCTTCTTCTATCATTTCTTTTACGTAGTTCTTTCCATTATCATCTTTTGCTTCTAAGAAATTTTGCCATATTTTTGAAAACTCATTGCGATATGCAAGGCAATTGCCTTTAAGATCATATGCAAAAATGAATAGATCACCTCTGATAAAAAGACCTTCATCTTTTGTGAAATCTCTTAAGGCTGCGATAGAGCCATTTTGATTAATAGCATCTACGGCAGAATTTATTAACAATTGTGATGTTTCATATTTTGATATAGGAAAAAAACCGGCTCCTATGGCATAATTTTTGTTGCTAAGCGTTATTTTTTCTATGTATGTAAAATAATTTGCATTTTTCCATCTATAGCTTAACCATCCACCATTTTCTTTTGCTTTTTTTATTATTTTTTCAACAAATTTTTCACCAGACTGATCTTTAATATCTAACATATCTTTGCCTACAAATGAGGGCTCCTCTCCATGGGCTATACATTTACCATTAAAATCAAAAACAAAAAGAGTAACGTATCCATGGGAATAGTCTGATTCTTCTTTACTAAAATTTTTGGAGGCTTCTATTGGTCCATGGGTTTTAAAAAATTGTATACCTTTTTTTACCAAATTTTTTACAACATCACTTTTTATATCGGGGGAATATTCACAACCCAAGATATAGTCTTGTTTTGTTTGTGCATCAGTTATTTTGACCAGGAATGCTTCTTTTGGATCTTCATTAATTGAATATGAAATCCAATCAAATTTGTTTACTTTTAACGATTGAATAAATTCTTGTATATAAAGTTTGTTATTTGAATCTTTTTCGTTAATTAAATTTTTTCCAATTAATCCAATGGATTTACCATTGCCCCAACATACTCCATTAAAATCTAATAAAAATAAAAATAAATCACCTTCTACAAATCTTCCAAGCGGGTAACTGATTAGATTTTGCGTTTTTGTTTTCCCATTGGCATTAAAATATTTAACACCTTGTGTAACCAAGGTAATAACAGCATCTTTTTTTGAATGAGGGTAATAACCGGCTAAAATAAAGTATGAATCACCATTTTTTTCAAATTTTTGGACATATGATTTTTTTGTGACATTAAACCATTCATATGTTATCCAACCACCACCAAGTTCGGCTGTGTTAATGGCATCTCTGATAAAATAATTTCCTTCAGCATCTTGTACGTTATAAAAATCTTTCCAGATTATTTCATTATTGTTTCCATGTGTGATTATTCGACCATTCATATCACCTACGGCAATATAAGTATCCCCTTTAATAAATTCTTGGGTTCTAAATTGTTCCATGCATTTGTCAAAAGAATGTGATTTGGTGAATTCTATCGCTTTTAAAACTAAGTCTTTGGCCTGTTTTTTTTTTAATTCTAAATCAATTTCAATTTCCGTTTTATTTAAAAAAAATTGTGAATTTGGCTCATTCGTTTGATCTGTGATAGCGGATGCAAAAAGTTGTATAGGCAATATGCTAAAAAGTAAAAATTTTATTTTCATATTTATTCCTGTTATTTAAAAATTGTATGAGACTGTGGCAATAAATCGTATATTGTTAACCGAGTATAAATTTTCAAGAGAACCTTTATCTGTTGTTGCTACAACTGTCTGATTATTTGAATTTGATGTTGTTATACTTTTAATTGTACCGTAACGAGCCCTTGTCCATTCAATTTCTCCACCAAATACAACTGGTTTTTCTTTTATTTTAATTCTGGGTGAAAGTCTAAATACGTAGTCAATTTGTGTTGCATTGGTCAAAGTGAAAGTTAATGGTGTGGTTACACCGTTTGAATCTTTATAGCTAATTATAAAATCGTCATTTGCACCTATGTTTTTTGTGTATCCCCAGAATAGCCCGGGCTCAATGCGCTTATGTATTTTTAGTGTATTATCATTCCAAATTGCAATTGCACGTAAACCTGTGTAAGAAAATGATCTGTTGGCGATGGTGTTTTCTTCCGAACAACACCCCGATATTTTTTGAACAGCGTACCCGCCAAGCATGCTTAGTTCAGGAAGGTTATTTCCATAAGTAAATTTGCCTTTAATGATAGCTTTGGGAATATCAATTGATGTATAAGCACAAAAAGATGTTGAGGCAAACATTTCACTTACAGTTTTTGTTTCATCGATGCTTTTAAGTCTGGGTCTTATTTGTTTCCAGTCCAAACAACAACCTAATGTTGAATCTTTAATTTTTGTATCAGCACCTAAGCTAATATTTGGTACAACAGCATCTCTTAAATATTTACAGTCACATCCTTCAAATCCAGGGGTAACTTCACCAGGGCTTTGAGAGAGAAGACAAAGAAAGGCGTTGATTTTTGGAAAATGTAGTGTAAATCGCAATTGAGGTGATCGAGCAAATGGCTCCATTGGACAACCTGAGTTAAATGAAACGGTCTCTGGAATAATTTTAAGGGGTGTTAGTGGATGATATTCTTGTCCTGCTAAGATGGAAAATTGTTTTCCCCGAATATTTAAATAAGCGAGCCGCATTCTTGGTGTATAAATGTTTTCTTCATTTGTACCAAAAAAATCACCTTCGATTACACCATTTAGGCCAAGTTCCCAAATTTTAGGGCCATCTATATCGACCCTAAGTCTACTTTCTATAGGTGTTATATAGCCTTGAGCCTTTGCATTTTTATCAAGGCCACATAAAAGTTCTTTTTTTTCAGGGTAAAGAAGAAAATAATCGTCTCTAGCACCATAAACTTGTCTTGTATCATCATATGCAGCTAATTTTATAAAGCCTGAAAATTTAATATTTTGTTTTATTGTATTTTCAGATTCGATTTTTTGTTTAGCTTCTATTTGAAGTTTTTCATCTTTATTTTTTTTTATTTTTTTAAGTGTAGTTTCTAAGGTTTTCTTTTGCTCTTCAGCAAGAGTTCCTTCTATAGTTTTTGTAAAAAGTAACAGAAAAAAAATAGTTATTAATTTGTTTTTCATGGGCCTAGCCTTTATTCATAGAAACTTACAGCTAGCATTAATGGTGAGGTTGAAAATGGTTGAGAGGCATCTTCAAATTTGCCTGTTGGATGTACATATATTCTTCGCATTAAGTTGCCTGCTTTATATTTTACCCATCCATCACCCTTTTTGGCGGTTTCTATCATTTCTTTTATGACGTCCACCCCATCTTTATCTTTAAGGTCTAAGAAGTTTTTCCAGATTCTATCGTAATAACCATTATAAGCTAGACAATAGCCATTAAAGTCAAAGGCAAAAATAAATAAGTCTCCAATTTCAAAAGGGCCTCTATCTTTTACAAGTTCTCGTAAAATAGCTTTTTTACCATGATTTTTCATATATTCTGCAGCTTTATTTATTAAAATTAAACTCGTTGTTTCCTTAGAGACTGGGAAATAACCAACTCCAACAACAACCTTTTTGCCTTCAACATCAACAACAGGACTTATGAATGAATTTTTGTATCCATTTTGAAATTGGTAACCAGACCAACCGCCACCATTTTCAGCGGTTGTGTTTATATCTGTTATGATTTTTTTTAATTCATCATTTTGATTGTTTAAAAGATTCACATTTACATAGCCTGATAATTGTCCACAGGCATATCCCCATCCATCAAGGCCTTGAACAAAAACATATAAATCACCAAATAAAAAAGGTTTGTTTACATCAGCAAATATTTTGTCTGCATTTTTAAGGCCGTTTTTTTGTATGTAATCAACTGCGGCGTTTACAAGATCTTGAACTTTTTCGGCTGTTGATTCAGGAAAGTATCCTGATACTAAAATAAATGCCTCATTGGTTCGAGGGTCTATGGTTTGTACGACGTATGATTCTTTTGGAGCATTGTTAAACATATGCTTAACCCAAGTTCCCTCTTTGTCATTTTTTTGTTCAACGGCTTTTATATATTCTTGTATATATGCAACACCATTTTGATCTTTCCGGTCAATAACATCTGCGCCAATCATAGATGATTCATATCCGCTGGCATAACATTTTCCATGAAGGTCAAAAGCTTCTACTTTGATATCGCCTTCTACGAATTGACCAAGTGGGTATGATATTGCGTTAAATGTTTCTTGTTTTCCATGTTGTTGTAAGTAATCGATTGCTGATTTAACCATATTCATTGTTGCATCTTTTTTTGTATATGGGTGCACACCAGAACAGGCTATAAACATTTTATTATTTATTATCATTTTTTTTACAAAACTTAATTTTGTCATTCCGGCCCATCTATATGTGAGCCACCCTTCATTTTTTTCAGAGGCTATATTGATTATTTCTTTTGTATAATATTTCCCATCAGAGTCTTGATCTTCAAGGATATTTTTCCAGGTTCTTCTTGGATAATTTGTATCTATAAAAATGGTTCCCTTTTGATCTATGACAAGAAGGTTAATGTCTCCATTTGTTAAGTTTCTAAAATAAGTCATACATTCTGTGAATGAATGACTTATTGTATAGTCGACTGCGTTATTGACTAGGTCTATTACAGCTTGCGTCTTTGGTGTTATTTGAATTTCTTCAGATGTTATTTTTTCTGAAGCAGTCGTTGCTTCTTTAGTTTTTTCTATTGTTTGTTCCAAGGGTGATTCTTGTGTTTCAGCAATACTTTCTTGTGGTGTTTCGATTTCTATAATTTTTGTTGCTGCACTTGGTATTTCTGGAAGATTTATATCTGTTTTGGTTGTATCTATTTCTGGTGTTTGAGTTAGATATTCATTTGATTTTTCATCAACCATTTCTTTTTGGGGAAGTTGTGTTGATTGTTCTGGGCTTTCTGAGCATAAGATTAAACTGGGAACAAAAAACAGTGCCAAAATTATGGCTATTTTTTTCATTATTATCTCCTAAATAATTATTGATTTGTTATTTTTTGCCATCATATATATCCAAGGACCATAAATACAACTTTTTAGTAAATTTTCCTACTACTTGCTTCTAGTTGTTAATTTATAGTAAATATAAAAGGATATTATTTTTCTTAAACTAAAGGAGTTGAAAATGAAGAAAAAAACGTTATCAATTTATTTATTGATACCATCTTTATTTGTCTTAATGAATTTATCTCAGCAATCAGATGACACGCAAGAAAAACCAGATGTAAATTTTTATGGAGAACTTATAGATGCCGCAGGTAATAAATTTAATGTAGAAAATATCTCAATAGGAAGTTCAAGACCGGGCCTTTATAAAAAAATAGCGGTTTATGAAATTCCGGGTAATAAAGAAACTTTACCTGGTGATAATGTTACAGAATTAGATTTGTCTGAAATTCAAGAAATTAAGCAACAAAATCCAGCAGAACCTGTTATTCATGAATTTAAAAATAGAAAGTACGTCGAAATTATAGTTGTATCAAAAGACGATAAGGGCACAGAAAATAAATATATAATTGAAGAAAACCGATGGATTTTCTGTGATGAAATTAATATGGCTGGCCCAACAGAAAAAAAGGTGGCATTTAAAGCTATTAATAGTTTGAAAATAAATGGATATAAGTCTAAAAAAGAAAGTACTTCCGGGCCGATGTCTGCGGAGCAAAAGTTGGATTTGAAAGATCAATTTGATGCTGTTGCAAATGCATCTGAAGAGTTAAAAAAAGAAGCTCAAACAATGCCAGAAAAAGCTAAAGAAGTGTTAGATAATAATATTGCACGTATAAACGATCTTCTTTATAAAATTAAAAAGGCTGTTGGTTTAACAAATGGGAAATAATCTAGACTTGTGTGTAAAATTATCTAAATTATATCTTTTATAAACCGCTAAAAAATAATGAAAGGTAATTATGGTTGTTGCAATAACAAAAGAAAATTTCAACTCAGAGATAAAATCTCACTCAGGTCCAATAATTTTAGATATTTATGCCAGCTGGTGTGGACCATGCCAAATGATGACTCCCATTTTTGAAGAATTAGAACAAGAATTTTTGGGTAAGTGTAAATTTGCTAAATTGAATGTAGATGAGGCGCGAGAGTTGGCTATAGAATACGGAGTAACGTCAATTCCTACATTTGTTTTTATTAAAAATGGAAATGTTGTAAAAAAAGAAATGGGTCAATTAAGTAAAAAAGCGCTCAAAGAAAAGATCGATGCACATATTGCAAGTTAGAAATTTATTTTACTTGATTCAAGCTTTATTCAAGAACAAACATTTATTAATTGTTTCGATGGTTGTTTTAATTTTGATGGGTGGTTGTAAGCAAAAGGTTTCTTCTAAAATAAAAAATAGAAAAAATCAAATTGTTGCAACCCCCTTTAAAATTAAGATAGATGATGTTGAGTGTAAGACTTGTGCAAAATTAGCTATTAAAAGGTTAAAATCTGTCAGTGGTTTAGCTTCAATTAATTTTGTAAAAAAAGATAATGATTTTGAGTCTGGATATTTTGATTTAATGTCTTTGGATGGCCCTATGTTAGATATTAATTCTATAATATCTGAATTAGCTAAAGATGGTTTTGTACCAAATAGTATAGAGGGTTTTTTCAAGGGACAAATTATTTTATTAGAAGATAAAACACCAATTTTTCAAACGACTAGGTTTAATCAAACATTTTTATTATCAGAACATGTTGGAGTTGTAGATGAGTTGGCTTATGATGATTCAGAAGAATTATTAAATAAAGAAGTGTCTTTTTATTCTATTTTATGGTTGGATAAAAAAACAAACACATTCAGAATGACTATAGAGGGTGTAGTATAAAAAGGTTTTATAGGTTGAGTAGGTAATGAAAAAGCGTTTTCTTTTTTTTATTTTATTTGTATTTATCCAAATATCACTTATTTTTTTGCACATTCATAAAAATAGTTTATTTGTAAAAGAGTCTTACAGAAATCAAAAACTTGAAAATCAAAAAAAGGATTTGTCCACCTTAAAGGATAGATTGCTGGAAGAGCTTTATGAAATTAAGAGTCAAAAAAATGTTAAAAAGTTTGCTCAAGATGAATTAAAAATGCAGAAACTTAATTTGAATCAGGTTAAAAGATTGGGGTAGTATACTGATATGGATCATTCGATCAAAATTAGAACTTCTTTTGTTTTTTTTATATTTATTGTTTTGTATGGTTTATTGATATTCAATCTTTATATTGTGCAAATTAAACAACAAAGTTTTTTTTCATCTTTGGCCGAGCGACAATATAATGTATCGTTAGAAATTTCTCCACCAAGGGGATTGATTTATGATCGGACAGGTACAAGGCCGTTGGCGATTAATAAAGAAATATATTCTGCCTTTTTAGTTCCAAAAAGTATGGAAACAGCGGAACACACTTTAATGTTTTTACAGAAAAATTTTCCACATGCCGCAGAGCGATTTGAAAAAAATACTGAACCTAACTTTTTTTATATAAAAAGAAGACTGAGTGATGCGGAAAAAAAACTTATAGAAGATTCTAATATATCAGACATTAAAATTGTTAAAGAAGCCGGTAGGTTCTATCCATGCCCATTTGTAGGGACGATTGTTGGAATGACCAATATTGATAATGTAGGAATTACAGGAATAGAATTGCTTTTTAATGATAAATTGTCAGGATCTCCAGAAAAAGTTTCTTTAGAAAAAGATGCTAGATCTAATCAGTTTTATTTTAAAAAATCTACAAAAGAAGAAGGTATTAGTTCTTTGCCAATTAAATTAACTATAGATTCAGACTTGCAGTTTTTAGCCGTGGAAGAAGCAAAAGAATGTCTTGAAAAATTCGGCTTTAAGGAAGTTTCGGCTGTAATTATAAATCCTGATAATGGTGAAATTTTGGCACTAGTAAGTCTTCCTGATTTTGATCCTAATGATATATCAAATGTTGATGTTGAAAGTATAAAAAATAGAACCATTTCTAATGTGTATGAGCTTGGTTCTGTTATGAAAGTTTTTGTTTCTTTGGCTGCTCTTGAAGAAGGTGTGATTAGACCAGATGATATTATTGATTGTGGTGGTTCAAAAAATGTAAAAATAGATGGTATTAATTTGAGCACAACTATAGCTTTAGGTAAAGCAACATTTGCAGAAGTTGTTCAAAATTCAAATAATATAGGCATGGCATTTGTGGGTAAAAAGTTAGGTGAAAAGCTTTATGATCATTACACCAGGGTTGGATTTGGTGAAAAAACTAATATTCCTCTTCCTGGAGAACAATCTGGCTTTGTAAATCCTCCCAATAATTGGTCAAAGCGATCGCCCGTTTCCCTTTCTTTTGGATATGAAATTACTGGATCATTGCTCCAATTAGCTAAAGCTTTTTGTATTGTTGCAAATGGTGGGTATAAAGTTCATCCAAAGTTAATTTTGACTGAAAACCCGGTAGAAAATAAAAAAGAAAAACTTTATAGCGACCAAAGTATTTCGGAAATTAGAGATATTTTAGAAAAAACAATTTTGCAAGGAACGGCTGTAAAAGCAAAAATTAATGGGTATAAAGTTATGGGAAAAACAGGAACAGCCAATATGGTTGTTAATGGTAAATATGATGTTACAAAAAATAGGTATGCATTTTGTGGAATTGTTGAAAAAGGTGATTATAGAAGAGTTATAGTGACATTTGCAAAAGAACCGGAAGTTAAACAAAAATTATTTGCTGCAAATACTGTTGCCCCATTATTTGAAAAAATTGCAGAAAAACTTTTAATTCATGATCGTGTTATTTGATTTTTCAACACAATTTGCAATATAAGGATAAATATGAAGAATTTAAAAATTAGAATACCGGCAGATGTTTTTCATCAGGCAGAAAAACTTTATTTAAAAAATTATCAAACCATAACAAAAGATACTGGCAAATTGTTTTTGTTTGCTGCAGACCACAAACTAGAACATATGAATAAAGATTTTTATGATAAGAGTTTGCATCCAGATGTAAATGATCCAGAAAATCTTTTTAAAATTGCACAAAAAGGTGGTTGTGGCGCTTTTGCAACTCAACTTGGTTTGATTTCAAAATATGGAAAAGATTACAACGATATAAATTATATTGTTAAATTAAATTCTAAAACAAATCTTTTTTGTGCGGGTGATCCAACAAGTCGGGCTCTTTGGGGTGTAAACAATGTTATGAATTTTAAAATTCAATCTGGTTTAAAAGTTTGTGGAGTTGGTTATACAATTTATTTAGGCAGCAAATATGAATCGGATATGTTGACTCAGGCTGCGCAAATTGTTTCTGAGGCGCATCAATTTGGTTTAATAGCAACGCTTTGGATTTATCCAAAAGGCGAATGCATTAAAGATGAATATGATCCTGAAATTATAGCAGGTGCGGCTGGTGTTGGACTTTGTTTGGGTGCAGATTTTGTAAAAGTAAAAGCTCCAAAAACAATAGCTGATTTAAAAATTGCGGTTGAAGCTGCAGGTAGGACGAATTTAATTTGTTCAGGTGGTGCAAAAGAAGATACAAAAAAATATTTACAAACTTTACACGATCAAATTTATCTTGGTGGGGCTATGGGCACAGCAACCGGCAGAAATATTTTTCAGAACTCTACAGAAAATGCTATCGCGATTTCTCAAGCCATAGCGGATATTGTTTATGAGAATAAGTCTGCGAATTGGACAATATAATAGTTAAAATAACCTGAAGTCTTGTATTTCCTGATAACCTTATTTAAGCTAAACATCACCGATTATAAAAAAAGGCTTTCTGTGATGTAAAATCTTTGTGGAAAGATTGGGTAAACAAATCTGATATTCGTATGATTGATTATTTAGATTGAAAGGTTAAGTAGTGATGAAAAAGTTTCTTATATTTTTAACTATATTTACGGGTTTAAATGCAGATACAACGAGTCAAGATTGTATTCATTTTGGTTCAAAATATTTTGGTAAATCGTTTATGTATACGCGGCCTGCTTATCAGAGTGTAAGCATGGTGCAAAGTTTTTGGCACGCAATAACTCATGGTAAAAAAAGTCCATTTTTGGCAGGATTTCAGGCGATTGCATTTGGTGAACAATCTATAAGTCATGTAAAAACTGGATATTATTTTTTACCTGCAAGAAAACGTGTTATCACTGTTAAAGGTGATGGTGATGACTTTGTGAATAATACTTTTTTAGAAAGAGACATCAGAGCAGAATGGTTAGGATTGCCTAGTAGTTTTTCTGGTAATTTTCAAATAGACCCCAAGCAGGAGCAAATGGGTTTTTGGTTTGAGTATAGTCAGGATCTTAAAAAGTTTTTATCGCATTCCTTTTTTAAGTATTTTTCTTTAAATGTTGTTCTTCCAATTATTGTTGAAATGAAAAATAATATTAACTTTAAAGAAGATGTTGTTGGAAATAATGTTGGGTGTTTAGGTAGTTGTGTTGGTGAAATTGGAGAAGCTTTAAGTAGTTGTGATATGCATTATTCTAGATTTTCCATGAAAGATTTGAATAAATCTGGGGTTCCAGAAATTCGTTTAAATTTAGTTTCCAACTATCACAATGATAAAGGTTTTGAGGTTTCTTCTGTTACTGGTGTTGCCGTTCCAGTAGAAAAAAAGCCAAATATAGACTATATATTTGCACCTCAACTTGGCAATAATAGACATTTTAATTTTATAGCAGGCGCCAACTTTCAGGTGCCATTTAGCAGTCAAGATGCAGGATATTTATTTGCCTTGTTTTTGGATGTTGAATCTATTTTGGCTCTTAAAAATTATGAATACAGAACCTTTGATTTAAAAAATGGTGTTTGGACTAGATATTTATTGTTAAGAGAAAAAGATAGCGCAAGAACAATTCCTGGGGTTAATTATTTGACTATAAAAGCCAAGGTAGAGCCATTTAATCAGGTTGATTTGAGTGTTGGTCTTAGGTATGTTTGTGGTCATTTTAGCTTAGATAGTGGCTTTGGTTATTGGGGTCATGGAGATGAAAAAATTACAGTTAAAGACAAACATTTTAGAGCAAATGCTTATGGAATAGCCGGAGATGAGTATGAGGTTGAAAGTGTTAAGTATTATCCGTCTGCGAGCTTGAGCACAATTTCAACAGTTTCTGGTACAGATTCAGGATCAGGATTTGTTCGTGACTCTAACTTTACCTATATTACAAAGGATGATTTGGATCTAAAGTCTTGCGCTGCAACAGAAGCTGCTACTTATAAATTTCATATAGCTGCCGGATTCCAAGGTGAAGGTGAGCAATATGCCGGATTTGGTGGTATAGGTGGATTTATTGAAACACCTCATCAAAACTCAGCCCTTTCTAAATGGGGTTTTTGGGCTAAAATTGGTTTAACTTTTTAAATTTTTGGCTAAATCAGGCCCTTTTTGCTTGTTTGGTTGTTGAGTTTTTGCCTTCCTTCCTTTATAATTATTTAATCCAATCTGTTTATTTAACGTATTTTTGAGGAATTAACCGTGATTGCTACTTCAGATTTTAAAAAAGGTACTAAAATTCTTTTTAGAGATGAGCCTTATTCTGTAATTGATTATCAACACGTAAAACCTGGCAAAGGTGGCGCGTTTCTTAGAACAAAAATGAAAAATTTGATTACTGGTTTAATAAGAGAAGAAACTTTTAGATCCGGTGAAAAATTTCCTGCTCCAGATTTGGCATATAAAAAGATGCAATATCTATATGAAGACGATGGAATTTATCATTTTATGGATCAAGAATCATTTGAGCAAGAATCTTTAAATAGAAATGCGCTTGAAGATGTGATGAATTTTTTGCAAGAACAGGAAATTTATACAATATTGTATTTTAAAGAAAAACCTATAGCAGTTAATGCTCCTATGTTTATGAATTTAAAAGTAATGGACACACCTCCTGGAGTTAAAGGCGACACCGCACAAGGTGCAGGTAGTAAACCAGCAACTATGGATACAGGGCTTGTTTTGCAGGTTCCATTATTTGTTCAAGAAGGCGATGTTCTTAAAGTTGACACTAGAGAATCTCTTTATATAGAGCGTGTAAATAAGTAAGGTTGAGGGGAAATGGAATGGAAAACTCTAATGGTAATCATGAAAATATCCCTGTAAAAGTTACGGAACTTTCTCGTAAAGATGTTAGGGCTTTAATTTATCATTTGCTTTATTCTGTGGAATGTTTTGATTATCAATCATCTTTGAATTCGATTGTTGCAAATTATAATCGTTTTTATGATTTGGATATTGCCGAAGATGGTGAAGTTTTTAATATAACCGAGTCTGTGATAGAGAGCAGAAAAAAGCTTGATGAAGTTATAAAACCATTGCTTGCTAATTGGAAATTGGAACGTCTAAGTGTTAGTACTCATTTGATATTACGATTGGCTATCTGGGAACTTTTAAATACAGATATTGCTCCAAATATAGTTTTGAATGAGGCTATTGAACTTTCTAAGGGTTTTTCAGAAAAAGATGCCTATAAGTTTGTTAATGGTGTTTTGGACGAGGCTTTAAAACATTTGGACGAATTAAAAAAACATAAATAACTACGTTAAAAGTTTATAGTAAAATTATTTAAGGGACTTTATCCTTCGACTAGTTCAGGATGACATCCGTCATATTAATTTGTATTTTATTGCGTTGTTCTAGATTTGTAGTCCTAAACTATGTGATTGTTATTAAATGATGTCCTACAAGACTTTTAAACTGTAAACTTCTAACTTTTTCTAATGATATTCACTGATTGTTAATAAAAATAAAGACGGATTTCATCCTGAGTTAGTTGAAGGATCGAGTCCTTTTTTTATGTTAAAAATCAGTGTTTTTGAATTTTTTTATAAATTCTTATATTAAAATTATTTTTTCAACATTTGTTTGAGTTTTTGGTTGGTCGTTTATATTGTTGAAATCTTATTTTCACAAACTTTTGTTATGTAAAGTTTTAAGGCAACAGCTGTTTGAATATCTGGTATTTCAGCTTGCTGCTCTTCTTCAAATTTTTCTTTTAATTCATCTGTATAATTTTTTTCTATTTCCATTAATGATCTGGTTCCTTCTGATCGGCTGTGTTTTTCGGCTTCGGCTATATTTATTATATTTGGGTCTAACTTATATGTTGGAACTTTGTGTTTATAAACTCTAACTTCCGCACATTCACCGAATTGAAAGTTTTGAAATCCTCCAATGTTGCGCTTCCAAAGATATTTGTGAACAAGAGGCAGCCAGTGAGAAAGTAAACATGGATGAATAGTTGTATGGCTAGGTTCTTGATCATCTAAAAAAATTCGAATATTGGAAATTCGATGATGTTTTGGATATATACGATTGTATGTGCCAAATACTGTTTGGATTCCATCTTTAAATGAAAAAAAATTATAAAAACGTTTAATGATATTCATATCAGGATAATATTTTGTCATTTCCACAGGTGTAGCTAGAGCATAAACAGTATCAATTTTATATCGATGTTTTGGATTTTCTGCTTCGGGAAGTAATGAATGGGGGCGTTGGGATGCTTGTTTTAATTCTTTTTCTCGTAGAATTTGTGATGCCATATTTACAATATTTGTACCATGACTATGTGAGACACATATTATTTTTGTTTTTGAATCGAAGCGTTCAATTAATTTTACTAATTCTTTGGCTGCAGCCTCTCTGTCTTCATGATTTAATTCTCCTGACCATTTAAAGCCGATACTTTCGGCCATTTTTTTTCCAATAAACTTTGATCCTTCAAGTAATTGTTGCGCAAATGGTTGATCTGATGCCCACCAAGGTGTATTTTGTGCCCAGGTTCCATGAACGACTAAAAAAACGTATTTCCAGTCACTTTTTCTTTTTGTTTCTGTAGAATCTGCATATTCACCAATTTCTGTATCTATATTTAGCTCTACTGGATTGTTGAGGTTGTTATTTTCACAGGGGCTTAAAGTTTCAGATTTGTTTAGAGTATCAATTTTAAAATTTATCAATTGATTATTTTGGATATTAGATATTGGGTCAACTTGTTCAGTTGTGTGAGATTTTGAATTTATTAATATTAGTGTACTAAAAAATATACTTAGTTTTTTCTTCATTATAGCCCCTTTTTTGATTTTTGACTTAATATAATTGTTTATATAAAAAAAGAGCAACTAATTTATTTTAGTTGCTCTTTTTTTATATAAACTACTAGTTTAATAAGAATTAATTATTATTAAAATAATCTAATAGGAATGAAATTTCGTTTCTTCTTTTTTTTCTTGTAGGTGATTCTTTTTCGGATTCAGTATTTTTTAATAAATTTTCTTCTTGATCTAATTTTCTTTTGAACAAGCTACTAGGATTTATTATGCCGGGAATTTCTTTTAACATCAACATTGTTTCATAATCGTTGGAATAATCTATTGGTCTATTTCCTTTAATATCCCTGGTATTAGGGTTTGCCCCGTGCTTGAGCAGGTATTTTATGGCATTTTTATTATTAAAATGAACAGCTATGTGTAAGGGGGTTTGTCCTTTTGCATTTTTAATATTTATGTCTAAGTTATAGTCGTTTATGATATCATTGATAAAGTTTACATCATCATCTATAGCTGCAGCCCAATGTAATGGTGACATTTCTAGGGTTTGATTTTCATAATGATTGGTTTTTTTAAAAATGTAAATCAATGTTTCTATATTGCGTGATTCTAGAGCACATAACAAAGGGGTTGTGCCATTTTTAGTTTTTTTGTTTAAATCAACACCTTTTTGTTCTAAATATAAAATTTGTTCAAGATTGCCATATGCTGCGCATAAATGGATTAAATGAACACTGTCATTATTGAAGAAAAAGCTTGTTTGGTTTTTTGTTTTTTCAATAATTTTGTACATTAGGGATGCATCACTTTCTAAACAGGCTTTAAACATCGGCATGGATTTATTAAAAACACAAATATATATAGGAGAAATTCCAACGTTATTTGGTTGTTTAAAGTTATTGTGTCCATTTTTTATACATGAATCTAAAACATGTGGAGCATTGTAATTTAGGGCAAAATGCAATGGTGTGTTTCTTTTATAATCTAAAATAGAAGGGTTGCCTTTTAAATTAGATAATTGTTTAAATAACTCTTGCATATCATGAGCGGCTGCAAGGTGTAGGGCTTTTAGCATTTCTGGGTGATTTGGATTTATATTATTAATTTTGATATTGCGGGTTAAAATTTCAAGCGCTTTTTGTTCATTATTTTCGTTTATTGCCTGAAAAAATAATTGGCTCATATTTAATGGGGCTGTGGTACTGTCTGGTATTTCTATTAAGTCACTTGATTTGATTATTGTGGCACAAAATAGAAGTAATAAAGATATTTTTTTCATACGTTCCCCTAAACATTATTATTGATTATAAAAACGTGCAATGCCCTGTTTAACATTGCACGTTTTTTAGATTATTTTTATTTTCCAAAAATTAAATATAATTCTCTTTCTGCTGATTCTTTTGAATCAGATCCATGAACAGCATTTTGAGATTTGCTTGCGCCGAATTCTTTGCGAACTGTTCCTTCAGCAGCTTCACTTGGGTTTGTTGCGCCCATTAGCTTTCTCCATTCTGTTACTGCATTGTTTTTTTCTAATTCTAAAGCAACAATGTCTCCGGATGTCATGAATTCTATGAGCTCTGGGAAGAAGGACTTTTCTTTGTGTTCAGCGTAAAATTCTTCAGCTTGATCTTTTGTTAATTTCATCTCTTTTTCTTGTAATATTGTAAAACCATTTTCTTGTATTTTGTTTTTTATGGCTGCAATATAACCTTTTGATGTGGCATCTGGTTTTATCATGGCATAAGTTGTTTCTAAACTATAATTAGTATTAGATTCTTGTGGTATTTGAGTTTGTTTCATTTTAAAAAATATTAAGGCAGATAAAACTAATATAATTAGTGTAACGCTAACTTTTAATAAAAATTTTTTCATTATTTTTTCCTTTAAAAATAAACTAAACAAAGAGGGCTTAAATAAAGCCCTCTTTTAACATTTAATGCGTAAATTAATCGCATTCGTCGCAATCTTCTTCGCAATCGCAATCTTCGTCGCATTCGTCGCAGTCACAATCTAGCTCGCACTCTTCTAAGTCAAAATCTTCAGCTAGGTCAGATAGTCCAAAAACTTGGTCTAGTTCTTGCGCTGCATTTTCTTCTGAATCAGAACCGTGAACGGCATTTTCACCAATGCTTTTTGCAAAAAGTTTTCTAATTGTGCCTTCTTTTGCGTCAGCAGGATTTGTTGCGCCCATTAATGTTCTCCAGTCAGCAATTGCATTTTCTTTTTCAAGAGCCATAACAATTACTGGACCAGATGTTATAAAATTAACGAGTTCTTTAAAGAAAGGTTTGTTTTTGTGAACAGCATAAAATTCTTCAGCTAGTTCTGTATTAAATGTGACTTTGTCCATCATCATTATGTTGAAGCCGTTTTTTTCAATTAAATCGATTATTTTACCTGTATTGTTTGCTGCAACTGCATCAGGTTTGATCATTGCAAATGTTAATTGTTTGTTCATTTTAGCTTTCGATGCTCAACAGACTCAGTAGTTAACACTGAGTCTGTTGAAATTAATGTTTAAAATTATTATTTATTGTCTTTATTTCTAGCAGCATGCTTTTCAAGTTCTAATTGGAAAGCGCTTTTTATTTTTGGTGCAGAGTCAGTTTCTGAAGTTGTAGCTTTTACAACTTTTTTAACTTTAGGTGCAGCAGTAGCGGCTTCCTCTTTTTTAGGAGCTTTATTTGCAGGAGCTTCTAGTTTTAGAGATAGACCAAGTTTACGTTCATCTTTGTTTAGTTTAACAATTCTGAACTTGGTTTTTTGACCAACCTTTAAGATTTTATTGATGTCTTCTTCTTTACCATCTGTTAATTCAGAGATATGAGCAAGGCCTTCAACGCCATTTTCAAGTTTTACAAAAGCTCCAAAATTGGTGATTTTTGCAACTTCACCATCAACAATAGAGCCAACTTGATAAGTCTCTTCTATTGTATCCCAAGGATTTGCTTCTAATTGTTTAATGCCGAGTGATACTTTTTTGTTTTGTTCATCGATGCTTAATACAACAGCCTTAACATCCTCACCTTTTTTATAAACATCACTAGGATGATCGATATGTTCTGTCCATGAAAGGTCAGAAATGTGAACCAATCCGTCTATGCCTTCTGTGAGCTGAACAAAGATACCAAAATCTGTAATGTTGCTGATTTTTCCTGTAATTATTTGACCTGGCTTAAACTTGTCTTTTAATGTATCCCATGGATTTTTTTCTAGTTGTTTTACACTTAAAGACATTCTTCTGTTTTCTTTATCTAAAGAAACAATTAGAACATCTATTGGATCGCCAACCTTATATTCTTTTCTAAGATCGGAAATTCTATTTGTCCATGAAATTTCGGAAATGTGAACAAGACCTTCAACACCGTCTTTAATTTCAACAAAAATACCATAATCGGTAATGCTGGAGACTTTGCCTCTGACTTTAGAGCCAACTGTAATATCAGCTGGTAATTCTTGCCAAGGATTGTCTGTTAATTGTTTCATGCCAAGAGAGATCTTTGCATTATCTTTATCAAAAGAAAGGACTTTAACTGTAATAGTGTCGCCCAATTTGACAATTTCGCTAGGGTGAGAAATTCTGCCCCAGGTCATATCTGTAATGTGAAGAAGTCCGTCTACACCGCCGATGTCAATAAATACACCGTAGTTTGTGATATTTTTTACAATACCTTGGATTATTTGTCCTTCGGTTAGTGTATCTAGTACCTTGCCACGAGCTTCAGCTCTTTGATCGCTGAGGAATTTACGTCTTGATATAATAACGTTTCCACGTTTTTTGTTAACTTTGATAACGTGTGCAGTAATTGTTTGACCAATGAATTGATCAAAGTCTTTAACTCTTTGAATGTCGACTTGGGAGCCTGGCAAGAATGCAGGAATTCCGATGTCAACGCTCAAGCCACCTTTAACCTTATGGGTGACAATACCTTGAATAGGCTTGTCTTCAGCAGCAATTTTAATAATATCATCCCAAGCTTTTTGAGACTTAGCTTTTTCATAGGATAGAACAACGTTTCCGTCTTTATTTTCTAATTCATCTATGATTACATCAAGTTCAGCGCCTTCTTTAAGAGCCTTTAGCTCAAATTCTGTGAATTCGTGTTTTGGCACTACACCGAATGATTTATATTCTATATCTAGTACAACGCCGTCTGAATCAGCTTTAACAACCTTACCTTTGACTATTTGACCAGTCTTAAAGGTTTCAGTTATACCATTAAATAGAGCTTCTAATTCTTTTTGGGCTTCTGGTGATACAGTGATATTAGGATCTGCGGATACCACCTCTACGCGGGCGAACTGTTCCGGCCTAATTAGTTCTTTTGACATTCAAACTCCTCGTGAGCGAATACTCAGGAATGGTTTAAGGGTTAATAAATTATACAATAACTTTAATTAAAGTAGCAGAAAATCAAGAGTTTGCCAAATTTAGTTAAGATGAATCTGTAGGCTTTTAAAGCCTTTATTTTGCGTAGGCCATGTTTTTAATTTGATGCTTTGTAAATAAGGCTTTGATCCGGTTAAATATATGGATTTTTGGTGTTAATGTTGTGCTTTGTATAATTTGGTGCAATTAAAAATAACTTATCCCATAAATGTTTTTACTACACTGTGTAATCATGAAACAAAAAATGTTGGATCAAGTGGTTTTTAATGGAAAAAATTTACAATGTTTAAAAATAATTTTGTATATGGTTAATGATTTGCACACAAAAATAATAATATTCAAACGATGAATGATTATATAGATAAATTTAAAATTTAGTTTTTACTCTATTATTTTAACGTTGCAGAACCAATTATTGATTCGGCGTAGGAGCTCTGCAGGGTTTTTTTCCTTAAATTCTTCTTTAACTTGAGTTAAAGAAACTGACTCAAGTTTAATAGTTTTTTTATTTTTTAAATCCATGTAGTCATCTTTTGTAGAATGTTTTTTAAAGCCTCGCCATTCTTCAACTGTTAATAATTGATTCCGCCCTAGATCTTCTACATTTTTAATTTTTGCCATTAACTCTATTGAATCATCATTGTTCCAATAAAATATATCATTTTTTTGTAATAAGGTGATGCATCTTATATCTCTTTGTAATTCTTCGATTAAGTTTTTTGTTTCTATTCGCTTTGCGTCGATTTTGGTAAATATTATAGGCTTTCTAGATTGTTTAATAGATTGGTTTATAAAATCTCTTTGGTAATAGTCTAATTTCGAGTAAAGTTTAAAATTTATTTCCTTATTAAAATGTTTTGCTAAAACACTTATAAGAACGGTAAACAGTATAAGTTGATCTATTATTGTTTTATTAAAAATTGTTAAATTAAATAGTTCTTGACCATTTTTAAGGAGAAGATTTTGTTGTTTTATTAAAGGTTCTGCACTGGGCTTTAAATAGTCCGTTTTTAACTCCCGAAAGGTTACTGCCCACATGTCATCTATAAGCACAATATCTATTTTTTTTATATTTTTTGCTTTTATTATTTCTCTCAAAATTAAAAATTCTTGTAATAATCCAGCGGCACCATCTGAACAGAATGTGAATTCGGTTTCATTAGAGTCTTGTATGAGATTTAAGAGCAATTGGCCAATTTCGGATCGCCTTTGCAGTGGTACTTTGGGACAAGAACAAGTTGTTAAACACATATTTATGTCTTTGATTAATCCATTTAAAGAGTCATTTGTGCAATGTGATTCAATAAAATGTGGTGGTTTGTTTAAAGATCGGTAGTCCTCTTGAATAAAGATGGCAAATTTTGTGCAGCTAGTGTTTGGATTAAATTCTAAAATTTGGTCAATAAAAGGTTGTGAATAGGATTCTTTTTTTAATGTTACAACTATTTCTTTCCATGGCTCTTTTGGATTGGTTTTAATTTGTACTGTAAAATCTTTATCTTCTTGTAATTGGTCTATTGGTTTTTTATCAAGATTAGTAAGGTTGGTTTTTAATTTTTCAAGAGAGTCTTTGAGATTAGTTAGTTCCATTTGAAGTTTTTGTATCTCTGATGGTTGCATTGTGTTGATAAAAAAAAGAATCGGTATATAAAGGTATTTTTTCATTTAGAATTTTCCTTTTTTAAATTTTTAAACAAATATTTAATTTAATTATTTATCTTAAAAAAGAAGTTTAGATGAATTTGATTTTAATTATCTATGAAAGACATTTGTTTGTATTTTTTGCTTAATGGGTTAAGTTTTTTGTAAATTAGCGCATTTATTAATTTGAATTTTGTAAGACAACTTGTAAGTTTAACTGATATTAATATTAGAAAACCAAGATGGATCAATGCTTTAAAAATCTTTAAACAACATGCTGTGCTGAATTCCGGTGTTGTTTTGATATTTATTACTTTTGTATTTCTCGTATTCACCTTCTATGGTGTGATAAAAAATTTGGCAGATTTCTACATTTGGGTAAATTTTTATTGGTTGAATGCAAGAAATTTCTAATGTCCAGTAGCCACAAAAACCAACATCACCAAATCCTGCTGTGATATGTATAAACATACCAAGTCGGCCTATAGAAGATCGCCCTTCTAACATGGGTACAAATTTATCTGTTTCTGTGAATTCTAATGTTCGGCCTAAATAAAGTTTGCCAGGTTCAAGAAGTAAACCTTCTTCTGGAATGATAATTTCTTGTGTTAGATTTTCTTTTTTCATGTCCAAAACATTGTCTTTGTAGACAAGAAGTTTGTTGTGCAGCTTTAAATTATAACTGTTGGGATTGAGTTGAGATTCTGAGTAAGGTGTAATTTTAATATTTGTACCCAGGTTTTTTTTGATTTCTTTTCCTGAGAGAATCATATTACATACCTGCTTTTTCAGATGTGTGAACAACTTCTGTTTGAATTGGGCCTTCAGAAAGACCTCTTATAAATTGGTAAATATATGGATTTTTGCTTTCCCAGACATCTTTAGCATCACCAAAGTATGCTATTTTACCTTCATTGAGTAACGCTACTTTGTCGGCATATTTAAAGATTTCCAAATCATGAGTAATGACGACGGATGTTATATTCATTTGTTTTTGCATGTCATACATTAAGTCGTGAATAATTCTTGTTGTGATGGGGTCAAGACCTGTTGTTGGTTCGTCATATAAAATAACTTTTGGGTGTGTCATTAAAGTTCTTGCAAGGCCAACTCGTTTTTTCATACCACCAGAAAGTTCAGAAGGATATTTGAAGACAACGTCATCTTGCATGTTTACAAGAGCGAGTTTTTCTTTGACCAAAGACATAACACTTTTTTTATCTTCACCTTCTTCTAATAATGTAATACCAACATTTTCAAAAACATTAAGAGAATCTAGTAATGCTGCAAATTGGAAGACATAACCGATTTTTTGAAAGATCTCTGCCATTTGAGTTTCATTTAATTTTGCAAGATCTTGTCCATCAAAAATAATTTGTCCTGAATCAGGTTTCATAAGACCTATAATTTGTTTTAAAAGAACAGATTTGCCTTCACCAGATTTACCTATAATGCAAGTCATTTTGCCTTCAGGTATTTCTAAATTTAGACCTCGAGTAATTTCTTTATCGCCAAATTTTTTATATAGATCGATTATTTTTATCACTTTGTTCTCTCTTTTAAATCAATCTTAAAAATTGCCTGATTCTAAGGCTTTGGTTAGGAAGTAATCTAGTATTAAAATAGAAATACTGCTTAGCACAACACTTTGAGTTGTTGCTTCACCTACGCCTTTTGCCCCGCCTCTTGTGTAATATCCTTTGTATGTTCCAACCCATGTTAAAATAATACCAAAAACAACTGCTTTGATGAGTCCATTTGTAATGTCTTTTAGTTCAAGAAAATCGCGGATGCTATTTATATAGTCTTCTGGATTTAAACCAAGAACATACGTGCAAATTAAATAGCCACCAATAATTCCGCATATTGATGAGAATAGACTTAAAAGTGGTAAAATTATTGCACCGGCAAGTATTCTGGGGACAACCAAATATTGAAAGGGATCAAGACATAGTGTTTTTAGAGCATCGATTTGTTCGGTAATTCTCATTGTTCCAATTTCGGCAGTCATTGCAGATCCTGCTCGACCTGTAACCATTAAGCCTGTTAAAACAGGTCCAAGTTCACGAACTAAAGAAAAAGCAATTGTAGAACCAATATATTGAACTCCGCCGATTCGTTTAAATGCATTATAGAGTTGGATTGCTAGAACCATTCCAGTGAATGCTCCTGTTAATATAACAATTGGTAAAGAGTTTACGCCTATGCGTTCAATTTGATTGAATACTTTTTGGACTTTTAATTTTTTAAATACCAGTGATTTAATTGCTTTTATTAAAAATAAGAAGAAATCACCCAAAATGTCACATAAGGAAAGCCCAAAAACTCCAATCCAATTTATTAGATTTAAAACCATGCTATATCTTAGATTTCTTGATTGGAATTATCCACAGGTGCAGGTGCTGAAGGAATGTAAGAGTTACCACCGCGAATTTCTTTTGTTTTAGCAATAGAGAGAGCTAGTGAACCAACTAAGAAAATTGCACCTAAAGTCCAAGTAATTTTTTGAAATAGTTCAAGCCCGCCTGATCCGCCAAACATCATTTGAGCGTTTGTACCAAGTCCCATGCCCATACTGCTTTTACCGGGTTGTAATAAAACAGTCGCAATTATTAGTACGCATGTAATTGCAAGAAGTGTAGTAAGTAGACCTATTATCATGATTTATCTCCAGAATTCGAAGGGGTTATTAATTTAAAATTTTACACAATAACAAGAGTCTACTATTTTTTTGAGCTCTTGAAAATCCAAACTGCTACCTCCTATTAAAAAACCGTCTATATTTTTAATGGAATTCAGTGATTGGATAGTTTTATTGGATACACTTCCGCCGTATAAAATTTTAAAGTAAAAAACTCCCTTTTGTTTTAAAAAAGCTTCAAGCCAGCTGAAAATTTCTTCAAGTTCTTTGCTCGTTGGTGTAAGCCCTGTTCCTATTGCCCATATTGGCTCATAGGCTATCAGTAACATTTGATCTTTTTTTATTTCTTCAATTTTTATTTGTTGGAAAACTTCGTCTATTTGTTTTGCAAGAATATTTTTTGTTTCACCCTGCTTATATTCTTTTTCGTTTTCTCCAATGCAAATTATGGGTGTGAGGTTTTGTTCAAGAAGTAGATTTGCTTTTTTTCCAGTTGTTATTGATGTTTCACAATTAAATTTTCTTCTTTCACTATGACCAACAATGCAGTAAGAACATCCGACTTCTTGTAAAGATTTTGCAGAAATTTGACCAGTGACTGCACCGCTTATTTGATCGCTGCAGTCTTGTGCGCCAAGGTTTAGGGAGCCGATGTTTTTTGAAATTTCTGGTATTGATAAAAATGATGGGCATAAAATAATTTTTGATTTGTTTTTTTGACTTAATTCTTCAAGTTCTTTTTTATTTGTTTTAAAAAAGTTTAATTCTTCTTTTAGCGTTAATTGCATTTTCCAGTTGCAAATGAATATATTTTTCATATTTTTACTTTCTTTAAATTTAATTTCATTATTTGGTTTTTTATTTTTAACAGAGTTTGTGGGTAAAGTTCAATTCTTTTATTTTTTTAGTTTTTAAAATTTGTAAGTTCTCTGTTAATGATTTGCAGAAATATACAAAAATAAAAATATTAAAAAAGACAGATTTCATCCTGAACTTGTCGAAGGATTGAGTCATTATTTATTAATTATTTTTGGTCATTTTAAAATTTGTAAAATTACTGTTCATGATTTGCAGGGGTGTTGTTCTTCTTTAATTTTTTATTATTTATTTGGTTAGTTAATTTTAATTTGTTTTTTGTTTTATTAAAATTTGTAAGTTTACGGTTCATGATTTGCAGGGGGTGTTGATTTGAACACCCCCTAACTCCCCCCAAATTTAAGGGCAAGCCCTTAAAAATCCCAACGGAATCCAATTCCCCTACGGGCTACCGGCGGTCGCGCAAGCTACGCTTGCTTCTCGCCGTCCGAGATTCCTGATAAGGAGCCTTCAATATCTTGTCA